>Ga0116170_10000286_pt1 | contig 53619 bp, 41 predicted proteins | sample AD_JPNHW1_MetaG_FD_89797 | JGI IMG/M metagenome (GOLD analysis project Ga0116170, IMG submission 89797) | Active sludge microbial communities of municipal wastewater-treating anaerobic digesters from Japan - AD_JPNHW1_MetaG | ecosystem: Engineered > Bioreactor > Anaerobic > Digestate | place... | reverse complement strand
TACATCGTCTCGCTCCGGAACGAAAACCATTTCCACGAAGAGATTTGCGAAATGGTCTTTCAACGGATCAATACCTGCTTCTGCCCCGAATCGCTGATGGTAACCTGCCTTTACACCCGCCGTGGAGGAATCGACATCTGCCCGGTACGTACGTTGGGGATGCCGATTCCAGAAAACCTGACGAACGTTAACATACCCGACAAACCTGCGTTCAGGCAATAAAACTGGATGCTAAATGTTCTTTAGAACGCAGATGACACGGATCGTTGAACGCAGATGAACACTGATTTTTTCTGTGTCAATCTGTGTCACAGAGGTGAGAACTGGAGGATCAGATAAGTTTCCATTGCAGGGCGATGTTTGGAATCATGCACCACATTACCCAACGTGTTGCCTTTGGGCTGAAATAATCAGAGCCTTCAGCCCGGGAATGATATATTTTTAGACTCCAACAACATCAATTATTTGTGTCATTGGTGCAATTCGTGGATAAAAACAGGAGCGTCAGCGACCAATTCGTGCTAATTTGAGCTAATTTATGGTCGAATAACCAGAGCTTTAGCGATCAATTGGTGTTATCTGTGGTCAAATAACTAACCAATTCGTGCCTTCGCGGACAAAAACCAACCTCATTGGGTTCGCCCGGGATTAAACAGAATGATATTTTCCTATTTTTGTTTGCTTCATCGCTAGGATAGAACTATGAACTGGAACTTTGGGAATATCGATTTCTCTGTTTACCCTTTTTATGCGGAAAAGCCGCTTGGCATCTCCTATTCGAAAGAGCAAACGGTCATGAGGCTTTGGGCGCCTACCGCTTCCCGGGTTCTGTTCCGCACCTACAACAAAGGGTGGGCCGGTGAGTTGACAGAGGTTATCCAGATGAGAAAAGAGCCTGCCGGGGTTTGGGTTGCCGAACTGGAAGGCGATTGCCACCGATTGTACTACACCATTCAATGCCAGATTGACGAACGATGGATGGACGAGATCCCCGACCCGTATGCCTTTGCCGTTGGGGTGAACGGCCGTTACGGCATGATCTGCGATTTCGCCCGCACCAATCCCGACGGCTGGGATGCCGACCCCCGAATTGTACCGGAACATTACACCGACATGGTCATTTACGAACTCCATGTGCGCGATTTCAGCATCGACGAGAACTCGGGAATAACCAACAAGGGAAAATACCTTGCTTTCACCGAGAAAGGCACCTGTTCTCCAAACGGTTTGAAAACCGGGGTCGATCATCTGGTTGAAACGGGGATTACGCACGTGCACCTGTTACCAGTTTATGATTTTTTCACGGTCGACGAAATGCACCCCGAAAAGAAAGAGTATAACTGGGGCTACGATCCGCTCAACTACAATGCGCCCGAAGGTTCCTACTCCACCAATCCTTACGAAGGTGATGTGCGGATCAGGGAATTCAAACAGATGGTAAAAGCCCTCCACGATGCAGGGATTGGGGTGATCATGGATGTGGTGTACAACCATACCGGGCTGATCCACCACTCTTATTTCAACCAAACGGTACCGGGATACTATTACCGGCAACAGCCCAACGGCGATTTCAGCGATGCCAGCGGTTGCGGCACCGAGATTGCTTCGGAACGGCTGATGGTCAGGAAATACATCGTCGACTCCATCCTGTTCTGGGCTAACGAATACCACATCGATGGTTTCCGGTTCGACCTGATGGGCGTTTTCGATATTGAAACCATGAATGCCATCCGTTCGGAACTCGACAAGATCGATCCAAAAATTGTGATGTATGGTGAAGGATGGACCGGAGGGGAATGCCCCATGCCGGAAAAACTAAGGGCGGTAAAAAACAATGCGCCCAGGCTCATCCGGACCGCCTTCTTCAACGACGACTTTCGCGATGCGCTGAAAGGGAACTGGAGCTATCCCAACAGTCTCGGATATGCCAGCGGAAGGACGCTGAACGAAGAGTCGGTCAAATACGGGATTGTAGCCGCCACCCATCATCCGCAGATCAATTACAACTACGTTGAAACCATCAAATGGGCATGGTCGTCGTCGCCCCAGCAAACGGTAAACTACGTTTCGTGCCACGACAATTACACCCTGTTCGATAAAATCAAATACGCCCGTCCCGATGCCTCCACCGAAGAGATTGTCCGCATGGTTTGTCTTGCCGGGGCTGTTTTGCTCACCTCGCAGGGAATCCCTTTTCTGCACGCGGGGATCGAAATGTTGCGCACCAAACGGGGAAACGGCAACAGCTACAAATCGGGCGATGAGATTAACCGGATTGAGTGGAAACGAAAAGAGGAGTTCCCCGAAGTGTCGGCCTATTTCAGTAAGCTCATTGCGCTACGGAAAAAGCACCCTGCTTTCAGGATGACAAAAACCGAACAGATACAGAAACACCTGAAATTTGCAAAAAAATACATCGTAGGAGTTATTGCTTACGAAATATCAGGCTATGCCAACGGCGATTCATGGAACCACATCCAGGTCATTTTCAACAACAACCCACACCCGGTTGTATTCCCGGTTTCCAAACGAAAATGGAAAGAAATTGCCAACGGAACCGAAATCAACGAGAACGGGCTTACCGAACACACCTCCGACACCCTGTTTGTTCCTCCCATTTCGATGATCCTTCTGGTAAGCGAGGACCAATGAAACACTTTTTTTAACTCAAAATAATTGCAAAAGACAGGTTTTCGGAAATAAAAAATTCCAATATTTGTGAACATATTGGAAAATCACTCTTCATTTTTTATACGGTTAAACTATGGATGTAATTAAAAAATCACTTCGCGATTCTAAATCGGCACGATGGTTTGTGCTTATTCTGGTGTCGTTTACCATGATGTGTATGTACTATCTGACGGATGCAATGGCACCGTTACAGCAGAATCTTCAAACCAATTTAAACTGGACAGCAACCGACTACGGCTTGTTTACAAGTGGTTATGGCTGGTTCAATGTATTTTTGCTGATGCTAGTTTTTGGTGGGATGATCCTCGACAAACTGGGAACCCGCATTACCGGGATTCTGGCTATATTCATCATGCTGGTTGGCGCCGGAATAAAGTACTGGGCCATTTCGGGACATTTCTCCGGGATGTACCACCTGAACATCGGTTCATGGCAGGCATTGGGTGATACGCCCAAATCAGCCATAATGGCCGGTTTGGGTTTCGGTATCTTCGGCGTTGGTTGCGAAATGTTTGGTATCACTGCTAACAAAGCGGTTGTCCGCTGGTTCAGGGGAAAAGAGATGGCACTGGCTATCGGGCTGAACACTTCCACCGGACGAATTGGTACGGCATTGGCTATGTTTACGCCGCTACCATTATATAACCTAACGAAAAATGTCAGCACTCCGGTTCTGGTTGCCATTTTGCTGCTGTGCCTTGGCCTGTTGGTTTTTCTCTTCTTTACCGTGCTGGATAAGAGGCTTGACAAAGAAGAAAGTGATGCCGGAGTGGAAAAGGAAGAAGAATTCAAATTCTCTGATATTGGCGATATAGCTAAAAACCGCGCTTTCTGGTTCATCGCGATACTTTGCGTGCTGTTCTATTCTGCCGTGTTCCCGTTCATTAAATTTGCCACAAACCTTATTGTACAGAAATTTTCGGTTACCGATACGTTTGCAGGATATATTCCGGCATTGCTACCTTTCAGCGCACTGCTGTTAACCCCGCTTTTTGGTGGTATTTCCGATAAAAAAGGAAAAGCTGCTTCCATTATGGTTATGGGTTCTATCCTGCTGGTAGTCGTACACCTGCTGTTTTCCATACCATCGCTCAACAGTTTCCCCATTGCCATTGGGTTGGTTTTGTTACTTGGAATTGCCTTCTCGCTGGTTCCTTCAGCCATGTGGCCTTCGGTTGCCAAAATCATCCCCAACAACAAACTGGGAACTGCTTATGCCATGATTTTCTGGGTTCAGAACATCGGATTGATGCTGGTTCCACTGCTAATTGGTTCTGTGCTCGACAAATACTGCATCATTGGCACTGTTTCAAAAATAGTGGATGGAAAAGAGTTGTTACTGACACAATACAACTATACGATCCCGATGTTGATATTTGCCTTTTTTGGCTTCCTGGCCATTGGGTTTGCCTTCCTGCTGAAAATGGAAGACCGCCGCATGAATTACGGGCTCGAAAAGCCGAACATCAAAGAGTAACACCATTCATATACAATAAAACAAGAGAGGTTGACCGGATAAGATCAACCTCTTTGCTTTTCTATCTACTTTTTCCTCTTTCTAGTTGTACGTTGGCAGCCACGAATGTTCTTTTGCCAAACGCATCATTTGTTCGGCATAGCCTTCGGTATAGTCGAGGGTGATGTTGGTAATGTTGCCCGAACCATCGGCTTCGACTTTGTAAACTGGGTTAACAAAACCTCCGTAAGGAGCCAGATTCAACTTTTCGTAACGGGCATGGACCTCGGCAAGTAATTCCTGATCGACTTTCACCCCGTAGCTTTCAACCAGATCACGACCGGCAGCAAAATTACCTTCGGACTTAATCCGCTGGATTTCGGCTAATAAATTACCAAACAGTGTACGCAACTTTTGATAATCATTCACTACGACAAACGTTTTCCCGTCGCGTTTTCTGAATTCTACCACTTTATCGGTTTTCCCTTTTTCATACACCCACTGGGCAATCAACTGACGGTTGCGCATATGCGCTTCCTCAATGTTGTCGCCCGGTTTGATGCGGGTAAGCTGGGTCATCAGTCCATTGCGAAGGTAATCGTCGTAGGCCGATTTATAAGCCTCTTCATCGGGGAGCAAACCCAGTTCAACCATCTTTTTGTCGCCCATGTAGTAAAGTGCAAAAAGATCGGCGCGGGCTTCTTCGATGGTCGAGCCATACGCTTTCAGTTCATCGCCCTGCACACCCGGCATCAGCTGGCCGGAACCATGTCCCAGGCATTCGTGCAAATCGGTATGCAAGTTATCGTCGATAAAGCCATATTTCTTGTCGGCAGCAATCTCTTCGGGTGAATAACAGAACTCTTCCATAAATCCATTCCCTTCTGCAGCTTTACTATAGGAATAAGTAATGTTCTCGATGGTTACCGATTTTGAACCGTATTCTTTTCGGATCCAGTCGGCATTGGGAAGATTGATCCCGATAGGTGTAGCCGGATAGCAATCGCCTGCCAGCATGGCTGCAGTAATTACTTTGGCCGAAACCCCTTTCACTTTTTCTTTCCTGTATTTTGGATCAACCGGCGAATGATCTTCAAACCACTGCGCATTGGTGCTGATAATTTCGGTGCGTTTGGTTGCCTCAAGATTTTTGAAGTTAACCACGCTTTCCCAGCTTCCTTTGTATCCCAGCGGATCGCCATAGGTTTCGATAAAGCCATTCACAAAATCGACCTGCGAATTCTGGTCACTCAACCATGCAATGTTGTATTTATCGAATGTCTTCAAATCGCCTGTTTTGTAAAAGTCAATCAGATAATTGATGATTTCCTTTTGCTGATCGTTCTCGGCCACAGTTAGCGCCTTCTCCAACCAGAAAACGATCTTTTCAATCGCTGGAGAATATTTTCCGCCCAGTTTCCAGACTTTCTCAACCAGCTTTCCGTTTTCTTTCACCAGTGTGCTGTTCAACCCGTAGGATATTGGTTCTGAATCGCCGGGAACTTTCATGGCTGCATAAAAGGTTTCAGCTTCTTTCTGGGTAACGCCCTTTCCATAATAATTTTCCGATGAAGTGGCTATCAAATCCTGCCCATCGGCCTGGTTTACCCGTTTAAAATCAACTTTCATGTCGAAAATAATGGGTTCCATTTTCGTAATGAAAGCCTCTTTAGTTTCGCCGGTAGCCAGCGGAAGTTTTGAGGCATCCACATCGGCCAGCAAAGTTTTGAAATAATCAGCCGAAAAACCGGGATTGATCTTATCGGTTGAATAGTGGTGATGGATACCGTTTGAAAACCAAACCCGTTTCAGGTAAACTTCAAAAGCTTTGAAATCGGCCGTGGACCGATCGCCTTTGTAGTTTTCGTAAATGGCTTCCAGGGTACGGCGCACGGCCAGGTTGTACCTGTAATTTTGGTCAAAAAGAATATCGCGCCCCTCGGCAGCAGCCTGTGAAAGATAGTAGACCAACTCTTTCTGCTTTAAACTCAGATCGTCGAAACCGAGCACTGGATAACGCATCACCTTCAGATCGGCAAACTGCTCGATCAGGTACTGGAAATTGTCGGTTTTGGGTTCTTCTTTTGGGGCGGGTGTTTTACAACTCGTCATAGCTAATAAGATTACAATGGGTAAAAAACGTTGTGTTCTCATCTGAAAATCTTTTGGATTAATACTGTAATTCGCTCTACAAAAGTAGAAAAACAAAAGGGGAAAACATAGGTTCACCAAAGCCAAATCAGAAAAGGATCTTTTCGACGGGTGAAGCTTACGTTCCGGAGGTTGAATGTGGAATTCAAAAAAATATTTCAATTTCTTGATTTATGAATTATAAAATACCTGTTTTTGCGTTGTTTATAATTCATGAATTACAAAATGAAGAATATTGCGCGTCCAACTTGATCGTAACAGGATTAAACTTTTTATTGGCTAGGAATCATTAAAGTTCTCACACCACCAGCTTACTCAAAATTCCGAACCACCAACCACCACCGTGTCCCGTGCAATAGCATATCCGCCAAAATAGCCATACACCTTGTCGGGCATATTTGAATCGGGATTGCCGGGAGCTACCGAATTAAATGAGCCACTTACATTTTCCGACAACGTTGAATAATACTGATAAAGTGCTTTGGTCAGGTGATCCAGTTCAACCACGACCGTATCACCGGGTGCAAACATTTTGTAATAAACCGGCATGGGAATCATTCCATTTTTGCCAAAAGAATCATCCATCAGGTAATATTCGCCCGAAGGTTCTACGTGAATTTTCCCTATCCGTAAACGGAAATAATTGTCCTCATTCACCGGATCGGCCACACTGACATACGCGTTCAGGCTGTCGGGATTGTTCAAAAACGGATTGGGAACAAAAGTAATGCTGGTAATACCAACCGGGTGAGGCAGTGTGGTTGCCACTTCTACCTGCTGATCGTCCACATCCACCTTCAGCGTATAATTTTTACCAAAAAGGGGCAGAAGTGATTGGGATTTAAAAATACTGTCATCGCCCAAAACCAGTATTTCGCTCTGCCCATCGTCGCAATGAAGCGCCACCGTTGCATTGGCCAGAAGCTGCCTGTCGGGGATGTCGTAAAAATCCTGACTATAGGAAAGTTTGACCATTACTACCGGCGATCCGTTGGTTACAGTAGCTTCAACGACCAACCATTTCTGAATCTTTCCAAGGTCAAGGACCACATCCTCGTGACAGGAAATCAGAAGGAGTGAAAACAGGGTTGCCATTATATAATTCAGTTTTCTCATCGCTTTAAAATTTAAAATTCCAGCTCAGCGACGGCAATACCGAGAACAGGTAGACCATCGTTGTTTTGGTATGACCCGGATTATCGGTGTCTTCGCTAAAAATATAGGTGTACGGATTTTTGTGCGCATAAGCGTTGTAAACCGAAAAATTCAGTTCTGAACGGTAATTTCTCTTCTGCTTGATAACCCATGTTGCACCAACATCCAGCCGGTGATAATCGGGCATCCGGTAACCGTTTCGTTCGGTGTAGAGATTGGCAATTTTGCCATCGACATAATACTTCCCTGCAGGGAAAGTAACCGCATTGCCCGTGTAATAAACCCAGTTGGCCGAGATGGTCCATTTGGGGTTGAGCTGGTAAATGGCCACAATGGCTAAATCGTGAATCCGATCCTGACGGGCAGGATACCATTTATCGCTGTTAATTCCATCAATCTGCCGTAGCGACCGTGACAACGTGTAAGAGATCCAGCCGGTGAGTTTTCCCTCCCTTTTCTCAAAAAGAAATTCCGCACCATACGCTTTACCTTTCCCGTACAACAGCTCCCCTTCAACCATCTCATTCAGCATCAGGTTGGCTCCGGTTCGGTAATCGATCTGGTTTTGCATCCACTTGTAGTAAACCTCCACCGAAAGCTGGTAGCGGTGTTCTTTAAAATCGCGGAAAAAACCGGCGCTCACCTGATCGGCAATCTGTGGCTTCACATTGGGCGAACTGGGCAACCAGTAATCGACCGGCGTTCCGGCAGTTGCATTCTGGAGCAGATGAATATACTGTGACATGCGGTTGTACCCCGCTTTGATGCTGGTATTCTCGTTAAAAACATAGTTGGCACTAACCCTCGGTTCCCAATTCCAGTAGGGATTGTACCACTTCCCTTTGGAGTAAACGGTTGAATCACTCACATCGCCGGCCGCATCAAAGATGTATTCCGAAGAGGGTCCAACCCGATAAAAATTCGAGACCCGAAGTCCATAACTCAGGGTAAACCGATCGCCGATTTTCTGTTCGTTGGAGATATAGGCTGCGCTCTCCATTCCTTCTTTCTGAGAAACACGGTAACTCTGCTTTTCGCTATCGAGAGAAACCAATTCGAGCGCCCCGGGTTTAAACGTGTAATAATTCACTTCAGCCCCAAATGAAAGCTGGTTCTGGTTATTGAGATACCAGGTAAACCGTTGTTTGAAATCTTTCCCAACAATCCCGGCATTCAGATTAAAAGAGAAGTCCATGTCGGCAGAGGTCTTATAGTTGTAATCGTTATAAATAACCGACGTATTGCTGACGAATTTTTGTGAGAACTGATGCATCCACCGCAATGTACCCACTTTATTTCCCCAGTCGAAACCGAACAAACCAGTCCTTAACGCATCACGCCCCAGGTAACCCGAAACATAAATCCGGTCCTTCTCCCCCAAATCGAAATGGGTTTTCAGGTTCAGGTCGTAAAAGTAGAGTTTGCTCTTTCGCAACTGCTCGTCTTTTGCAAAAAGAAGAAAAAGATCGGCATAAGTCCTTCGGCCTGAAAGCAGGAACGAACTTCCCCCCTTTCCAATCGGACCTTCTACCGTAAGACGGCTCGATATAAGGCCAATTCCTCCGGTAGCGGTATACCGGTTGTTATTTCCTTCGCGCATGTGGATGTCGAGCACCGAAGAGGAGCGTCCCCCGAAATTGGCGGGAACACCACCCTTATACAGCTTGACATCGTTGATGGCATCGGAGTTGAAAACCGAGAAAAAGCCCAGCAAATGAGCCGGGTTAAAAACCGGAGCATCGTCGAGCAACACCAGATTCTGATCGGCCTGGCCACCCCGGACAAAGAAACCGGTATTGCCCTCACCTGCCGAAGAAACCCCCGGCAGAAGCTGAATGGTTTTCAGCACATCCTGCTCCCCAAACAAAACGGGTATCGCCTTAATAGCCTGAGGAGAAAGCTTTACCGTCCCCATCTCGTTGGAAACAATGTTTTGATTTCTGGCACGGGAACTCACAACCACTTCATCGAGCTGCTCAGCCTTAGGCGTAAGACGAATGTTGCGCTTCATATTTTTATCCACCGAAATATTCAAGGACTGGGATTCATAACCAAGAAAAGAGAAGGTGGCCGAATAGGTTCCGGGCTTGAGTGAAAGCGTATAAATCCCGTAGCTGTTACTGGTCGTCCCGAATTTGGTCTGTTCAAGGTAAACCGTGGCCCCAATCAGATCTTCTCCGGTTGAAGCATCGGTAATGGTGCCACTGAGGATGACTTTCTCCTGAGCAAAAGAAAAAAGAGAAAGTATCAGAAAAACTGGCAAAAGAAATTTCTTCATCCGTACATAAAGTTTGTGTCATAATAGACAAATAAAAAGAGAAATAGTTGAATGAAAAGAGGAAAGAAGCAACAAATTGTTCGTTTATCGTGCAATATTGCCAATATTCCTTTTTAGTTTCACGTAACCAGCTCTTTTGACTGCAGAAAAGGAAAATAAGCGGATAAAATCCGTTTCGGTCAATTGTTTCCAGTCATCAATATCCATATCGAGAAAACCAGGCTGAGGCATGAAATCCCCGATGGTATGGGGTTTGAGTTTCCGGTTCCACGGGCACACATCCTGGCAAATATCACATCCATACACCCGGTTCATGAGCAAGGATTTAAACTCATCCGGAGTATCGTCTTTCATTTCAATGGTGAGATAAGAGATGCAACGCCGGGCATCGAGAATCTTCGGGGACAACAGTGCACGGGTGGGACAATGATCCAGACAGCGGGTGCAATGGCCACAATGCTCTTTCCGGTAAGGCTGGTCGTACTCAAGCTCCAGATCAACAATCAGTTCACCAATTAAAACAAAAGATCCAAACTCCCGGTTGATCAGCAGCCCGTTTTTGCCAATCCACCCCAGGCCTGCCTGCACGGCCCATGTCCGTTCGAGTACCGGGGCCGAATCGGTGAAAATTCGTCCCTGCACCGGAGCTATCTGCTGGTCAATAAAATTGAAAAGCTGTGCCAGCCGTTCTTTTACAACCAGATGATAATCTTTCCCGTAAGCATATTTTGAAATAACAGGTACACCCTTTTTTTGAAATTTTTCGGGAAAATAATTCATCAACAACACCACCACCGATTTGGCGCCCGGAACCAGTAGCGTTGGGTCGAGCCGCTTTTCAAAATGGTTGGCCATGTAACCCATTTCGCCGTGATACTGTTTTTCGAGGTACGATTTCAACCGAAGTTCTTCCTCCCCAAGCTTCTTTGCCGGAGTAATCCCGCAAGCTGAGAATCCCAGCTCCAGGGCTTTCGTTTTGATTGCAACAGAAGGTGAACCCATCATACGCCCTTTGTAAAGATGAAAAGCCACAAATAACAAACGAGGTTATTTTCAGGCTCCTCGGGTTTTACTTCTTTTTTACCAGTGTCAAGCTCAGTTTCAGCAGCTCTTTATAGACAATGACCGCCTGCACCTGATTGAAAATGGAATAATCGTAAAGATGAAAATGCTTGTCTTTGGTTACGAACATCGCCTTGTTCTCTTCAATCACAATGTCGTCGAGATCCTTTATGGACAAAACTTTTGGCTTTTGCGACAGGTTCATAAACTCGATCTGTTCGGCACCAATGGCAATGTAATTCTTCTCCTTTGCCCAATATTTTCCGATCATAGCGTAAACAAGGCTGAAAATGCCCAGCATCAGCAGGCACAGATAGACCGGAGTCAGCTGTTCGGCGACCGAAAGTAACAAACAGATCGAACCCACCGCAATCTCCCCAATTCCGAGAAAGGTGTAATACCGTTTGTTCTCCGGGGTTAACGAACGGTGACCTTTATAACCCATTTGAAAAATCTTTTCAGCCATAAAATCGGTGCTAACTTTTAATCCAACATCAGCCAGTAAAAATAGAAAATATTTACCGACAGTAAAATAGTGTTCCCAATTCCTGTCAAAGCTCAGAGAGAGCCATTAAATATTATCGGTTTCATCACATTCTGTTTCAGAAAGATTAACGGCGAATTATAAAAAAAACAATCTTTGCAGAATCAAACAGAACCGCAATGGATATCTTTCAAAAGATCAAACGTTTTTTGCCCGACGGGTTTATCCTGGCGCTCCTTTCGATGATTGTGCTGGCATGGTTTGTTCCGGGGATTGGCGCCAAAGGAAGTGCGATCGAACTGAAAACGGTTGCCAAATACGGAATTGTGTTGCTGTTTTTCTTTTACGGGTTGAAGCTGAGCCCCGAAAAAATGATCAACGACCTGAAAAACTGGAAACTACACTTAACCATTCAATTACTAACTTTTGTATTCATTCCGGTTGTCGTTTTGTTGTTTTATCCTTTCTTCCGGAACAGTGAATATTTCCAGCTTTGGCTGGCAGTCTTCTTTCTGGCAACATTGCCCTCAACGGTTTCGTCATCGGTGGTGATGGTTTCCATTGCCCGGGGAAATATTCCGGGAGCTATTTTCAATGCCAGCATTTCCGGAATTATCGGCATTATCGTCACGCCATTCTGGATGAGCCTGTTCCTGAAAGCATCGACCAGCGATTTTAACTTTTCAAAAACCCTGCTCGATCTGGTGGTACAGATTCTTCTTCCGGTCATTGCCGGGCTTTTCTTCCACCGATTCTGGGGCAAATGGGCCGACCGGAACAAGAAATTCCTCAGCCTTTTCGATAAAAGTGTAATCCTTCTGATTGTCTACAGCAGTTTCAGCGATTCGTTTACAAGCGGCATCTTCAGCAGCATCCCCAACTGGACGCTGTTTGTTTTGTCGGGAGCGGTGATTGGCCTATTTTTCATCGTTTTCAGCTTTTCAAACTGGATATCAAAAAAGATGGAATTTAACCGTGAAGATCAGATTACTGTTGCCTTTTGCGGATCGAAAAAATCGCTGGTCCACGGATCGGTTTTTTCCAGTGTCTTACTGGCAGGAAGCACAGCCGCCAGCCTTTTTCTGGTACCCATTATGATTTATCATGCGTTTCAGCTTTTTTACATCAGCCTGATTGCAAAGAAAACAGGGAAAGAGGAGCGGTAAACTATCTTTTCTTCCGGATTGCGCGTAAAACCAGATAAGCAATAAAGACAATCCCAATCACGAGTAAACCGTAGGAAATTTCTTTCATGTACTTGTCAAACATCTCCTTTTGAGAATAAAGAAAATAGCTTAGTGCAGCCAGTATTGCATGCCACAACGTAGAACCAATGGCCGTAAAAAGGATAAACTGTTTGAAATCCATTTTAGCCAAACCGGCAGGAATGGAGATTAAATGCCTGATACCCGGTACCAAACGCCCGATGAAGGTGGAACTCTTTCCATGGTCGTCGAAATAAGCTTCAGCTTTCATCACCTTTTCTTTCGACAGCAAGAAAAGCTTGCCAACTTTCGATTCGGCAAAAGCATAAACAATGGGGCGACCGAGCCAAAGCGACATGAAATAGTTGAACGAAGCGCCAATAATGGCTCCTGCAGTTGCAACCAAAACAACCATAAATACATTCAGATCGCCCGAAGCCGCTTTCCACGCAGCCGGTGGAATCACAATTTCGGAAGGCATGGGAACAAACGTACTTTCTAAGGCCATTAAAAGAAAGATGGTCACATAGCTCATGTTGTTCATATACCAGTCGGCCAGCGATTGAAAAAAATCCATCATAACGTGTTGAGTTTTGGTTCAGCCGCTAAGATAAGCCCAAGGCATGAAACGAGCAAATTAAAAAAACGAAAGGCTACGCTATTCAATCACCCGGGTTGCCCTATCGAGTATGGATTGTGGCAAAACCAAACCCTGTGCATCGCAAGCTTTCCGGTTAATGATTAAGTCGGTAGTGGTGATTGGCTCAATGTGCTGCTGAATGGTTCTTCCTTTCAACAGCTCAATGGCTTTCAGTCCGCTAAGAGTTCCCCATTTTTCATAATTGACGCCCATCCCGATAGCAGCTCCTTTTTCAACCTGTAGCGGATCGGTTACAAAAAGCGGAATTTTCGTTTCAGCAGCCATCTTCCCCAGCACATTTAACCCCAGATAAACCGTATTATCGGCGGCGACAATCACTGCATCCAAATGCTGACCTTTCAGGTACTGGGCAACCATTACCAAATCGTTTACACTCTGAACCGACGCAGGAACCACTTCGATTCCCCTCTTCCGAAACTCAGCCGTAAACACTCCTGCCGAGTATTCGGCATTTGGTTCTGAATTGTTATAGGGCAGCCCCACTCTTTTCAGGTTCGGGACACATTCCATCATCATCGAAACAAATTCTGGTGCATCCAACGGGTCAAAAACCCCGTAAAGGTTTGAAGGCGTTGATTTCATTTTAACCTGCTCTGGCCCAAAAGCCACCGTAAAAACGACCGGGACAGCTGTGATCGTCTGGGCGGCCGCCACCATGCAGGGAGTGCTGTTGGTTACCACCATATCGACACCCTGCGATTTGAACGACTGCAAAATGGCAGTAATCATCGAAAGATCGCCCTGCGCATTGTTGTCGATCACACGGATGCTTTGCCCGTCGATAAAACCCGAATCGCCAAGTACCTTGAAAAAGCCTGCCTTGGCAGCATTCAGCACCGGATCTTCGGTGATTTGCACATAACCGATCGTCGTTTTCCTAACACCTTGATGACAAGAGAATGCTGCCAGAAAAATGAAAAAGAGAACTGCTATTTTAAGTTGTTTCATACAATTACCAATTGATTCGAACCCGTTTCCCAAATTTATAACAATTTCAATGGTTCCGCGTTATAATTTACAAAGCTTGCCATTATTCTTCCGGTCTCAGACAAACCGAAAGCCAGAAACAGCTTTTGTAAACCTAAATTTGTGACAATGAAACTTTTACTGCCATTCATTTTTCTTTTTCTCGCAGGAATAATGAATCCCTGTTTTTCGGTGAATTACTATGTGGCAAATTCAGGAAAAGACAACCAGTCAGGTTTATCGCTGGTGAATGCCTTCCAAACGCTCCGAAAATCGACTGAAGTCGTAAAGGCCGGAGATACTGTTTTTGTGCAGGAAGGAACCTATTCTGGTTTCGATTTGCGTGATGTTTACGGAACCTCAACCAAACCGGTTGTTTATAAAGCAATGAACTCAAATGTGATCATCAACCAGAAAGGGCCCAAACGCGACGATGGAATTAACATCGAAGGTTGTGATTATATCGTGGTCGACGGGTTCACGGTGAAAGATATCACCGGAAGCGGAAACGGGATCAGGGTGGTTGTGGCCAATCATTGTACAGTCCGCAACTGCTGGTGTGACCATAACGCCGAACGAGGCATTTTTACCGGATTTACCAACGATATTTTGATTGAGTACAACCGTTGCAGCAATTCGGTCGCCGAACACGGAATTTACGTTTCAAACAGCTCCGACCGGCCCATTATCCGCTACAACGAATGCTGGGGCAACAACTGCATCGGTATTCATCTGAACGGCGACCTCTCAATGGGCGATGACGGGATTATTTCAGATGCGCAGATTTATTGCAACCTGATCCACGACAACAACCGCGCAGCCGGAATTAACATGGACGGCGTCGAAAATCCGGTGATTTACAACAATATTATATACGACAACCATCAGGCGCAGGGAATTGCACTCTTTCAGCAGGATGGCGCTATTGTAACCCACGGGGCAAAAATTTACAACAATACCATTGTTGTTCCCGACGACGGACGTTGGGGTATCCTGCTCCAGGAGGGAGCTCAGCAGAATACCGAGATTTATAACAACATCATAATCAGCCAGCATTCGTGGAGAGGCTGCATTTCGGCCGAAAATATGACGGGGTTAAAAAGCGACTACAACATTTTAAGCAACAGCATGAGCAACAACGGTGACGGCAACAGCATCACGTTCGCCCAATGGCAGTCGCTGGGGGTTGACAAGCATTCCCTTTTAGCCGGATTGTTCGAGAACCTTTTTGAAAATTTTGTGGGAAGGGATTTACGGTTGAATAGAAATTCCCCGGCGGTCAATAGTGGAATGGGTAGTTTGGTTTCAAAAACCGTTACCACCGATATCAACAACAACACCCGCCCTTCGGAGACCGACTACGATATTGGCGCTTATGAATATCAGTTCTCCACCCTGAGCAGCACCATCCGGAAAGGAACCGTCAACATCTATCCCAATCCGGCAAACAGTTACATCATGGTAGAGCACCAGCCAGCCATAAGCCACTATGCCATTCTGAATTCCAACGGACAAATTGTGCAGCGGGGCAGTTTCAATAATGGAAAACGGGTTGAACTGGGCAACTTCCCCAGCGGGGTTTACATTCTGAAAACCTTCTCGTTGGAACGATCGGAAAACACCAAATTTGTGGTAGAAAGATAGGCTAAACACAAAGACACGAAGGCGCTTTGAATATTTCTTTGAAACCTTCGTGAAAAACCCTGAACCCTTTGTGTTTAGACAAATGAAAAAAAAATCCCACCCTTTTGACGGAGTGGGATTTACCAAAATAAACCTACTATCTAAAAATTTAACTTTTGTTCATCACCATTGTAGGTGATCTCTTTATCGAATGATGCCGGAATTTCAACACCATTGCCATGGTTTTCATTGACCAAAATCACTTTTATCGTCCGGGTTTTCAACATGCCCGGGAATTCTCCTTTGCGGACTCCAATGGTCAATGTTTTTGACGCATCATCCCAGTCAAAAGCAATGGTTGAATAAACACCTTTTTCGTAGTTGTAATTGTCGTTTTCGTCCTCATAAAGGGTAAAACTGCCATTGGCACCGCGATAAATCCTTATTTCAAGCGGATCGGCAGGTTTCTGAGTTGAATATTCGACAAACGGGCCCATTGGAATGATGGAACCGGCTTTTACCAACAGCGGAAGCTTATCAATTGGCGCCTCAAATTTCACACGCTGACCACCGGTGTATGTTTTTCCTGTCCAGAAATCGTACCAGGTTGTTCCTTCGGGAAGATAAACCTCCCTGGTTTTTACCACATTGACCGGTTCCTTATCCAATGCCCACATCGACGGGGTTTTCCAGTTCAGGATCATCCGTGCAGCGCCGGTCTGGTTGTTTTCATTTTCCAACACGAAGCTATATTCTTTCCCAGCTTCGAGATTTACAAAGTCGGTATATTGCTCGGTACTGGTATAAACTACCGGTAATGTCTTCCCGTCAAGGATGATGCGTTTGGCATCGAAACTCTTCATGTGGAACTGGTATTTTCCGGTCTCTCTCGGCACCAGTTTCCCTTCCCAGCGGATGGAATACATCGAATCGGTTACGTAATCGGGACGACCGCCATACCAGTTGATATTGATATTGGGATCGACCTGTTCTTTGCTTAGATTCTGATAATCTTTTGTTTTGTAATATTTTGCCACAAGACCCGGTTTCCCGTCATTGGTTTTAAACACTTCGGCAGGAACGAGCACGCTCCCGGTGGGAGGCCGGTGGTACATAAATTCGGTTACCGGGTTTACCATGATCGAAGGCCCAAACATGAACTGATCGTCGATGTTGTAGGTTTTTTTATCGTTTTCAAAATCCATCGGAAGACCGCGCATGTAGGTATAATCTTCGCTGGTTACCTTCCATGCCTGCGAATAGATGTAAGGCATAAGCCGGTAGCGCAGGTTATCGAATTTGACCAGGGTTGGGGCAAAATCACCCATCTCCCAAATTTCGCGTGGCGTTTCAGAGCCGTGAGAACGGAATATCGGGCTAAAAGCTCCCAACTGGAACATACGGGTGTAAAGCTCCTGATAGGAAGGTTGTTTTCCACCGGTATTGAATACCCCGTCGTAAGCGCCCAGCACAAAAGCGCCAATATCAAATGTCCAATAAGGGATCCCCGACATACAGTGGTTTACTCCCGCAGAAATCTGGTTACGGTATACCTGCCAGTTGGCGCCAATATCGCCGCTCCAGGTAGTTGCAGCATTTCGCTGCTGGCCGGCAAAAGTGGAACGGGTAAGAATAAATGCCCGTTTTTCAGAAGTTTGGTTTCGCCAGTTTTTATAAACAGCTTCGGTCATTACCAGTGAATAGGGATTGAGGTAGCGGGCAAATGATCCCAAACAGTTATTGGCCATCTTCTTCAATTCGTAATTCGATGATTCTTTTGTCAATGCACAAACGACATCGGGCTCGGTTGAATCCATCCACCAGCCATCGAGGCCTTTGGAATAAATTCCTTTGTTCAGGTAGCTGCAATATAAATCCATCGCCTCCTGATTGTAGGCATCGATGTATTTAAACCCGGCCCATCCAACGGTTGGATAGAGAAAACCGGGGTGTTTTTCCATCTCTTTATAAAATTTGGTGTTGGGGCCAATAGCCGGCCAGATGGAAATAATGGCATGAAAATGGTTCTGATGAAGTTCTTCCATCATCTTTTCTGGCTCAGGGAAAAGGGTCTTATCGAACTCCATACTTCCCCAGTTTTTATTTCCATTCCAGTAATCCCAGTCCTGGATCATGTTGTCGATCGGAATTTTCAACCTGCGGTATTTCCGGGCAACCGTCAGCAGTTCTTCCTGCGTATCGTAGTGTTCTTTGCTCTGCCAGTAACCGTAAGCATACTTTCCATACATCGGGGCAGTACCGGTAAGGTGCCGGTACCCCGATATCACGTTGTCCATTGTTGAGCCTGAAATAAAATAGTAATCCATATTGTTGCCCATTTCACTCCAGATGGAAGTTCCCTGAGCATTGTCTTTGAATATTGTCTTCGAATAATTATCCCATAAAATCCCATAGTTTTGGGTCGAAATGAGGAACGGGTTTACAGCTTCGGTATTGCTTTGAACCAGCACCACCTCTTTGCCCCGGTAATTAAAATAACCATCCTGATGCTGTCCCAGCCCGTAAACACCTTCATCGGGTGTCAACCGGAAATTCTGCTGCACCGTAAAACCTTTATCACCTTTGAATTCAACCGGTTTAAAAAGAGCATCACCACTCTCTTTCAAAATATCTTTCCCCTGTGCGGAGAGATATTCAATCGTACCAGTCTGTTTGTTGATTTTCAGAACCAGCGATACCGATTTGAGGATCACCTCGGTTTTCGAATCTTCGGTTGAAATGTTAAGTGCAGGCAGTGATTCCTGAATAACCGAGAGGCTTTTCTTTTCAGAACTCCCCTCCTTGCACCATTTGGTTACCCGCACAATGTTGTCGGAATAAAACTGAACTTTCAGGTTCAGAGTACCCGAATGAATCTCAACCCCATTTTGCACCCGACTTACCGGGGTGGTTCCCAAATGACAACCAGATGTCAACAAAAGAATAAAAGAGAAAAAAAGAAGTAGCTTGTTCGTCTTCATGGACAAATATTTATTTAGATTCTGTCTGGAGCAAATCCGAAAAGATGCTCACATAAAGGTAGCGAATTTAGGAATGATCTGACTGAAAGAGGTGTGCTTATTGTATGAAAAAAGATCGCAATTTGTCTACATCGAATGAGACTAAATGATCACAAAAGAGAGATTAATCCGTTGATATTGAAAATTTAAATACACCAAGAAACGTTCAAATTTTTCTTGACTCGTCAGAAGAGGCAGAAAAATATTTCTTGGCATATTGTGAAGGAGTCATATTGTACTCGCTCTTAAAATGCTTGGTAAAGTAGCGAGGATCGTTAAAGCCGACTTTGTAGGCAATTTCCATCACCGTCAGCTGGCTTTTTTCGAGCAACTGGGCTGCCCGGCGAATGCGAAGAATCCGGATATACTCAATCGGTGTTTTCCCGGTGAGCGACAACAACTTGTTATATAAATGAGCCCTGCTGATCCCAAATTCCGAGCTAAGCTTTTCAACCGAGAAGTTCGGGTCCTGCATGTTCTTTTCGGTGATCTCCTTGATCTTTTTCAAGAACTTATCATCGAGCGATGTAATCGAAATATCGGTTGGCTGGAGCTCAATGTTTTGATGGAAGTATTGTCTTAACCGTTTCCGCTGATCAATCAGGTTCTTAATTCTCAATTCCAGTACTTCAAAATTGAAAGGCTTGGTAATATAATCGTCGGCGCCCGTTTCGAGCCCTTCGTATTTTTGCTGATCGGTGGTTTTGGCCGTAAGAAGTATCACCGGAATATGCGAAGTCCGGTTATCGGTTTTGATTTTCCGGCACAACTCCAACCCATCCATCACCGGCATCATGATATCGCTGACAATCAGATCAGGTAGTTCCTTCAGGGCAATCTCCCAGGCATTCTGACCGTTCGAACCTTCCAGTATCTGGTACGCCGATTTCAGGTTATCTTTCAGATAAAAACGGATATCTGGGTTGTCTTCAACCAGTAGAAGCTTCAATTTACCTGTTTTTGAGTCCTGATCAGGAATAGCCCCTTTTTCCGATGAATGGTTCATGGTGATGTAGGTCTCCTTGATTTCAGAATCACTGGCTGGCTTCTGAAGCACATAAACCTCTTTGATCGGCAGAAGCACTTCGAAACAACTTCCCTCGCCTACTTTGCTTTTCACGCTGATTTTTCCTTCGTGCATCTGCACAAATTCTCTGGTCAGCGAAAGGCCAATCCCGCTCCCTTTGTTTACCGTCGATCCTTCGGGCAAGCTTTGGACAAAACGTTCAAAAATCAACTCCTGCTTATCATCGGGAATGCCGATGCCGGTATCGCTTACCTTAATCCGGACCTGTTTTTTACTTTCATCCGGTTCTTCATACTGAATATTAACCCTGATGGCACCGCCTTCGTTGGTAAACTTAAAAGCATTGGAAAGCAGATTGAACAGGATTTTTTCGATTTTGTCGTAATCGAGCACAGCCTTCAGTTCTTCTACATTCGAAGAGAAAGAGAGCTGAATGTTCCTGCTTTCGGAGAGATCGGAAAACGATTCGGTGGCATCTTTACAAAAGCTAACAAGCTCTCCTTCTCGAACCAACAGAGAAAGTCCCTGAACTTCGAGCCTTCTGAAATCGAGCAACTGGTTGATCAGGTTCAGAAGCCGTTTGGCATTTCGCTGGATGAGCTTAAGCTGTTCTTTGTTCGAACCATTCTCGGTTGTACGAATGATCCGCTCAAGAGGAGATAATATCAGGGTTAATGGAGTTCGGAATTCGTGGCTAATATTGGTAAAAAACTTCAACTTCAGCATATCCATCTCGTGAACCTTGGCCGTTTCAATTCGCTCCTGTTCAATCAGGAACTTATTCCTTTCCCTACGGATAATCAATTGCACCGAATAGAAAATAATAAAAAGAACCAAAACTAAATAGAGCGAAAAAGCCCATTTGGTTTTCCAGAAAGGAGGCAACACTTCAATTTTGAGGGTTATCTCCTTACTTTTTAAAAGATTGTCAATATCGGAAGTATAAACCGTAAAGGTATAATTTCCGGGATGAAGATTGGTATAGGTAATCTTTCGCGCCGACGGGCCTGTTACAACCCAATCGGAGTTGAATCCTTCCATTTTGTAGTGGTAGACAATTTTTTCGGGATTAATGTAAGTCAGGGCAGCAAAAGAAACCGAGAAAGTTTTTTCAAAATATTTCAGTCTGATTTTATCGACGTAGTTCAACGACTTCGGGAGCAGTACCCGATTGTTGATTATTTGATCGACCTCAACCGGTTTATTTTGCACTTCAAAACCGGTAAAAACCACCGATGGAACCACCGATTCCGAAGTTAGTTTGGCGGGATCAAAAATACTGAAGCCATCGGCACCTCCAAAGACCAGCTCGCCACTTCGCAGTTTCAGTGCGGCATGTTCGTTGAATTCCTTTCCGTGAAGGCCATCTTTCTCGTTGTAAGTTTTTACAATGAACGAAAGTTTTTCGGGATCGTTCGAAGTAAGAACCAGGTTGCATAAGCCCTGAGAAGTTCCAATCCAGAGGTTCCCTTTATTATCTTCAAGAACCGTTACAATGTTGTTGTCGGGCAATCCATCTTTTTCGGTAAACAGTTTAAACTTCCGGGTAGCCGGGTCATACCTGTTCAACCCTTCGCGGGTAGCAATCCAAACCCAACCCCGATGGTCACAAAAAATATCGAGCGTTGAATTGCTGATCAAACTGGAGGTATCCTGAACATCGGAAAACTGAATAAACCGGCCTGTCGATCGTTCCATCATTTCAACCCCGTTGGTCGTGGCAAACCACCTATTTTTGTCGATATTTTCCGAAATCGACATCACAAAATTGGAGTGCATCGAATTGGGAGATCCGTTCCGGTAATGAATGAACCGGTTTGAAGCCCTGTCGTACTGATCCAATCCGCCCCCCAGTGTACCAATCCAGAGTTTCTGTTCATGATCTTCAAAAACCGACCAGATATTATCGTGAGAAACGGAGTTGAGATCGTTCGGACTATTTTGAAAGCGGGTGAATTTCTTTCCGTCGAAATAGTTTAGCCCGCCCAGATAGGTACCAATCCACAAACCGCCTTCATGATCCATGCAAAGGTCAACAATGACATCACTGCTCAGGCTGTTCCGGTTCGAAGGTTCGTGCCGATAGGTTTTAAAGGTATTTCCCCTACGGTCGAAATAGATCAGTCCTCCGCCATTGGAACCAATCCACAAATTTCCCAGCTTATCTTCGGCAAAAGTATTGACATCGTCGTATTCGAGCCAGTTTTTGCGGTATGGATGCTGGGTATAGGCAGAAAATTTGAACAGTCCGGGATGGTAATAGCAAACTCCTTTTTTGTAGGTTCCGATCCAGATAATGTTATTGGCATCGACAAAAAGGCTGGTAATACTGTTTTGCGAGATACTGTTTTTTTCACCGGGTTCATTCACACAAACCTGAACAACACCAGTCAACGGGTCGATGATATTAAGCCCGCCATGGTCGGTTCCCACCCAGATATTACCCAAACCATCTTCGACAATGCCGCTGATAACGTTGTTGCTGATTTTTAGCGATTCACTATTGGCGCTATAGGTCGTCAGTTGCTCGGTGGCCGGATTTAACCGAACCAAACCTTCCTGCTCATCCCGTGAATAAATCCAAACATTCCCCTTCGTATCGATAAAAAGGTTGTGATCGTCGTTGGAAGAGACCAGTTGAGAGGCAACCCGCGTAAAACGACGGGAGACTTTAAATTCGCGGGTATCAAATTTTTCAACAACCAGATTACTGTTGATTGTCCAGATTGATCCATCGGAGCCCATTGAAGCTCCGGTAATGGGACAAGACATCAGCCCACCTTTACCGCCCGAGTTTATGCCGGCATAAGAAACCCGATCGGTTTTTACATCGTATTGATAAATCCCGCTGTTGCGGTTAACAATCCAAAGGTTGTTTTTCGAATCGGTGAAAATGGCAATGATGTCGGTTTTAGGGATCTCCCTGTTTTTATGGAAGATCGAATCATCGTCCGAAAATTTCTCCCGTACCGGATCAAAAACCGACAATCCGGAAGCAGTCAGAATAATTAAACGCTTTCGGTGATCTTCAAAAATGCGGGAGATGTTATTATCGCCAATAGAACCTGCTTCACTGGTCGATTTCCGGTATATTTTCGAAGAATAACCATCGAAACAATTCAACCCGTTCACCGTTCCAATCCACAAATAACCGCGGCTATCGGCAAAAATTGTATTGATCTGGTTGCTCGACAGGCCGTTGTTGCTGTCCAGCTTCTTAAACTGAACCGATGCTTTCTGCGCAGGCACCTGCACCGACAGTAACAAGAAGATGATATAAGGAATGATTCGTTTCACGACCTGTAAAGATAACCGTTCGGATTTGAAAAAAAAATGAAGAGAAAAGTTTAAGCCGTCGGATGCACAATCTTCATCACAGCCACCTTTTCCTCCGAAAATAAACAAGAATCACCACGGTGATTATCACCATTACTCCCCACATGGCAAAATATCCGTATTTGAAATGAAGTTCCGGAATGTTGTCAAAATTAGTTCCATAAACCCCGACAATAAAGGTCAGCGGGATAAAAATGGATGCGAACATGGTAAGCACTTTCATTACTTCATTGGCCCGGTTGCTCAGGTTGGTATTGTAAATCATCAGCTGGTCGCTGGTCATGGTGTAATAGGTTTCAATTGTTTCGATGGCATGGGTCAACAATCCGTCCAAATCGTCGAGGAATGGCCAGGTAGTTTCGGACACAAGGCCAATATCTGAATCTTTCAGCAACTTAGCCACATCTTTCACCGGCCTTACCACCTTGCGCAAAAAACTGATTTCAGTTTTCTGGTGATAGATCCGTGCCGTAACAGTCTTGTCATTTTTTGAAAGGATTTGCTCTTCGTTCTTCTCAATCAAATCGCCCAGAGCGCTAATGCAGACCAGATAATTATCGACAATGGTATCTATCAGCCGGTACAAAAGATAATCGGTCGACATTCCCCGGAGCTTTCCTTTACTCTGCCTTAACCGCTCCCGGATTGGATTGAAATGTTCGCCCACATCTTCCTGAAAAGTAAGCACCAGGTTGGAACCCAGGATCAGGGTTATCTGATCCGATTCAATTTTTCTTTGGTTTTCATTAAATTCAATCATCTTCAGAAAGATGACTATCTTCTCGTCAGCCTCCATCATTTTGGGGCGCTGGTCGGTATTCATAATATCTTCCTGCACCAGCGGCGACAAATTGAAACGGCTACAAATTTCCGATATGGTATCCGGGTCGTGTATTCCGTCAATGTTGACCCAGTGTTTCCGGGTGTCGTCGAGGTGATGGAAAAGTTCCTGAAACGTTGGAAATTCACCTTCAAAAAAGGTCTCTTCGTCGTACGAGATAAGTCTCAGCCGGGGTCGATCCATTTTCTTATGCCCAATGAAAGTGAGGGTGCCGGGCGCTTTGCCAACGGTTTTTGATCGGTTTTTGATAAATCGGGCCATAACTCAGGTTTAGGTATATGCTCTTCAAAATTATCAATAATCTGATTGGTTTTACCGCGATGGTTCTAAAGACGAATGAAAAAATTCACGCCCAGCTATTCCTATCAACCTCCCTGAACTTCCATTCACCTATAAAAATTTGCATTCCCCCGAATGCAACCTTCCGGGACTTGTGAATGTCCTTACTTTTGAACAGCCATAAAAACACAAACTTTTTATAAAATGAATGCAACAACAACACCATCTGTAACATTGGGGAAAACCATTTCACTCAATTATTTCCCTCCGTACAATCTGAATTCAAAAAAAGAAAAACCGGAACAATTCTATACCCAGCTTGAAATCGTAACGAAGCAGGTTGTGGATGCCGGCATGAAATACTTTGGAACCGATATCGACAATTACAGAAACTCCACGCTCTTCGCAAAAGAAAAGCTGAAAATCTCAAAGAACGAACAATTGCTTGAAATTTTGATGATTGGTACCTTCTGGAATACCTATCAGGGCAAGTGGCGCTGGAACATCGAATTCATTGCCCCGTTTTTCGGGCTGATGAATAAACTCCGTTTCTCCTCGCTGAAAAAGGCCATAAATCCGGTCAAAGGAGTTTTGGGTTCGCTGATGCTAAACAAAAAAGCACGGAAAGATTTAAATTTCGATATCGACAGTTACGACAACCTCATCCGTTGGATTGCAGCTACCGGCGACTACCCAATGGAAGTTAAAATCATGAAAAAATGGCAACGCTTTTTCGACACAGCCATCACCCGTAAAATCTACGACTTCCTGTATGAAGCATCCGCTTATGCCGAATGGTTTGAGAAATATACCCAGATGAAACTGGGCAATTACACCGAAAATGTTCAGGCTTATTTGCAGCAGAACAAAAAAGCATTGCATGGCCGCGAAGATCAGTTCTTCTGCTCACGCCCGCAGGTTGAATACCACCTGAACATGGTGGGTGCCCAAATCATGAACAACAGCTTACGGGAAGAATTTCTTCAAACCGACCGGAAAATTTTGCTTCTTCCGGCCTGTATGGCCAAGAGCCGCAACTGCAAAGCCATTCTGTTTGAGAATTCGCTTCAATGCCAACACTGCTCACCCGATTGCAACGTATCGAAGACCAGCCGGGAGATGAGCAAAGCGGGAGTCGACACCCTGCTGATTAAACACACTTCCGATTTTTCAAAATGGCTGAAACCCTGGGCGAACCAAACCAATACCGGTATTATAGGTACTGCCTGCGTTCTCAATTTGATGGGCGGAGGTTACGAAATGAGAAACCTTGGGATTCCCTCGCAATGCATCTACCTCAACTTTAGCGGCTGCAAAAATCATTGGGACAAAACAGGCGTCCCGACCGAAATCGACATTGAAAAAGCAAAACTGCTGATCGAAAAACAGAGACAAAAAGATCGCATTCAAGAGCTTCAAGCCGTGTAATTCATCAAAGGGCCATAAGAAAAATAAACTTATGGCCCTTTGATCTTTTTCCAAAAAAAACGCGACAACATTCCCTCCCATCTCATCTTCCTTTGCAACCCTTGTGGACAATCCTTGTCATTCTCCCAAACAAATACAAAAAATGAAGAAACAACTGCTAACATTTTTAACCATGCTAGGCCTTTGCTCCACGCTGATGGCCTCGCCCCAATCCGACTCAGTACCCAGAAGCATCTATCTGGTTCTGGGTGGCGGGCTCAACAAAACCTCGGTAAACGAAACCCTAAACACAAGTCTCAGCTATTCGGGCACAACGCCGGGATTCTCAGTCGATTTTAATGCGACCACACGGAAGATGTATTTTTCCCTTCGAAACACCTTTTCAGGAGGCTATATCTCTCCATATCAAGCAACCAGTGACATGAACAACCGAATGCGATCTTTCTATGTCAACGTGAATGCCAGTACCCAATGGCTGCTTTATTCGAAACCAGAGAACAAACTTTTCACCTATCTGGGACCAATGATCAGTGGCAAGTTGGGCGCCCGGGTCAAAGACTCCGAAGTGGGAAACAGCGGATTAACCTATAATTTTGCCCTATCGGCTGGTATTGCCGCCAAAGTGGACAAATATTTAACCATCGATCACTTCTTTTCACGACCAACAAAAGAACATAACTTCAAACTGGGATTTGAAATTTCCTGTCCCCTGCTTTCAAAAGTATGGACTCAACCTTACATTGGAATGCCCGAAACCATGGTTCAGGAAAAAGGAGGATTCATTGACCCAACCTGCAATTACACAGGCTACTTCTCGAATTACACCAACATTCAGATGGATCTTTCCCTGGCCTATATCCTCCGGAACAAAAATGCCATTGGGATCTCTTACCTGTTCGACTTTAACTCGATCAAACCCAAAGTCAATCCATCAAAAACTTTGAACCAGATGGTTGGGATAAAACTCCATTATAACTTCAAATAACTACGACGATGAAAAAATTGATTCAATCAATGCTGATGATATGGGTTGCCACCACCCAATTCACCTCCTGTGAAAAGGCAATCCTCGATGAACCTGTTACCAACAAAAAAGAGGTCTTTAACTATCTCTGGAAATCGGTCGATGAAAAATATTCCTTTTTTGAGTTGAAGAATATCGACTGGAATGCCATCCATTCGCGCTTCGAGCCAGAAATTTCGAATGCCATGACTAACGAACAGTTTTTTGATACCCTCGCCGTAATGCTCGATTTATTGAAAGACGGGCATACTGGCATTACTTCTCCGTTCGACGACCATAAAAACCCCGGATTTTATACCCGTGGCCCCGAAAATTTTAACGATCGGTTAATTGTTGACTACTATGCGCATGGCTGGGGACACGAAAAAGGCGCCCTGCTCCATATCCCGTTGGCAGACGACCAGATTGGATACGTTTACTATGGTGATTTCAGCAACAATGTAACCAACGATGACATTGGCTATATTCTGAATAAATACAAAAACGCCAAAGGATTAATCATCGATATACGGAATAACACGGGCGGATCGGCTGATAATATTTTCAAACTAGCCAAACGGTTTACTAAAAGCAAAACACTGGTTTTTAAATCCATCCTGAAGAATGGCCCGGAGCATAGCGATTTTACCGAGCCAACCGAAACATGGCTGGAACCTGCTGAGAGTACCTACAATGGAAAAGTATGTGTACTGACCAACCGCAAAGTTTTCAGTGCCGCTTCGGTATTTACCCTGGCAATGCGCGAACTGCCCAATGTTACAATTGTAGGCGACACAACCGGAGGTGGACTTGGGTTGCCTATTGGCACCGAGTTACCCAATGGCTGGCAAGTTCATTTTTCGGGTTCACAACTGCTTTCGCCCGATGGTATCTGCTACGAAATGGGCATTCCCCCCGATGTTCAGGTCGACATGGACAAGGACGATGAGGACAAAGGAATCGATTCCATCATTGAAACAGCCATTAAGATAATCCTCGAATAATTACCAAGGCGAATGGGGTTGCTCATTCGCCTTGGTTCTAAAAGACCCAATAAACAAATTCAAAATTTCAATAAAAATTCAGATAGCCCTAATCACACCGTTTATAAGGAAATAGAAAGCTCCGCAACTTATAATCTTTTATATTTTCGAGTCAAAATTCAAAAAAATGTTTCATATTAAAATATTTTAGTAATTTTTGGCCACTTTTTAAAAGTAAAGACGTATGGAAGAGCAAATCAGACAAATTGCGGAACGATTACGGGGACTACGCGAAGTTCTCGATGTTTCTGCTGAAGATGCTGCCCAAACTTGTGGCATCAGTGTGGAAAAATACCTGGACTATGAATCGGGAAAAATTGATATTCCGGTCAGTGTCCTGCACAACATTTCCCAGAAATACAAGGTCGAATTAACCGTGCTGCTTACCGGCGAAGATCCACACATGCACCATTACTCGCTTACCCGCAAAAATACCGGAGCAAGCGCGGAACGGACCAAAGCGTATAAATACCAGTCGCTGGCACAAAGTTTTATCAACCGGAAAGCAGAACCTTTTATCGTTACGGTTGATCCCAAACCAGAATCCACCGAAACCTGCTTAAACACCCACCCGGGACAGGAATTCAACTACATTCTGAAAGGCCGGCTAAAATTTTGCCTCGCAGGAAAAGAAATGATCCTCGAAGAGGGCGATTCCATCTATTTCGATTCGGGACTTCCCCACGGAATGCTTGCCCTCGACGGCAAAGAGTGTCAGTTTTTAGCCCTTATTTTTTAATCCTTTAGAAATTTCAGAAATGCAACTATATAAAAAATATCTGGTTAAGCCAGAGTTCGACTCGCTGGAAGATTTCATGCAAAATTACGAGGTGAAAGTCCCCGAAAAATTCAATTTCTCTTACGATGTGGTGGATGAATATGCCCAGATTGAGCCCGAAAAGATCGCCCTCGTGTGGACCAATGACCAGGGAGAACACATCGATTTCAGTTATTCAGTATTAAAAGAAAAAACCGATGCCACCGCATCCTATTTCCAAACCCTTGGAATTGGCCACGGCGACAAGGTGATGCTCATTCTGAAACGCCGTTACGAATTCTGGTTTGCCTGCCTGGCCCTTCACAAAATTGGGGCAGTCGCTATTCCGGCTACTCACCTGCTTACCGATAAGGACATTATCTACCGTTGCAATGCCGCAACCATTAAAGCCATCGTTTCGGTTGGCGAAGAGGTGGTGGTAGAACACATCAACAAAGCCCTGTCCGGTTGTCCTTCTCTGGAAAAATTAATTTCAGTAGGCCCCGACATTCCGGAAAACTGGCTCGATTTCCACGAAGGAATAGACCACGCACCCAAATTTGTCAAACCTTCGTACGAAATCAAAAACGACGATTTGCTATTTCTCTATTTTACATCAGGAACCACCGGTAACCCCAAAATGGTTGCCCACGATTATACCTACCCGCTGGCACACATCAGTACCGCCGTATTCTGGCACAATGTACAGGAAAACGGACGCCACCTGACCGTAGCCGACACCGGTTGGGCAAAAGCAGTTTGGGGCAAAATGTATGGCCAGATGCTGGCAGGATGTAGCGTTTTCGTTTACGACCACCAGAAATTTGTACCGGCAGAATTGCTGGAACTCATCTCGAAATACAAAGTAACCTCGTTCTGCGCTCCTCCAACCATCTATCGCTTCCTGATCCGGGAAGATTTTTCCAATTACGATCTTTCCGCATTAAAATATTGTACAACAGCCGGTGAAGCGCTCAACCCGACCGTCTATCAAACGTTTTATGACCGCACAGGCATTCACCTGATGGAAGCTTTTGGCCAGACCGAAACTACCGTGCAGTTGGGAACATTTCCGTGGATGAAACCAAAACCAGGGTCGATGGGTGTTCCATACCCACAATTCAACGTCGACCTGCTCCGTTCCGATGGTACACGATGTGAAGATGGCGAACAGGGGCAAATTGTGATCCGTGTTGGAGAAAAACCACCGGTTGGACTTTTCAAAGGATATTACCGCGACGAAGAGCGTACCAAAGAAACTTGGCAAAACGGCATCTACTATACCGGCGATGTGGCCTGGCGCGACGAAGATGGCTATTTCTGGTTTGTTGGCCGTGCCGACGATGTGATCAAAAGTTCGGGTTACCGTATTGGCCCGTTCGAAGTTGAAAGCGCCCTGATGACCCACCCTGCCATCGTGGAATGCGCAGTTACCGGCGCTCCCGACGAGATCAGGGGACAGGTGGTAAAAGCCACCATCGTTCTGGCAAAGGGTTACACTGCAAGCGACGAGCTCGCCAAAGAAATTCAGGAACATGTAAAAAAGGTAACAGCACCTTACAAATACCCAAGAATTGTTGAATTTGTAGAAGCACTGCCCAAAACCATCAGCGGGAAAATCCGCAGGGTGGAAATCAGAGAAAAAGATCATTAAACAGGAACAGCAGCATCCATAAAACAGGAACCCTGACCCAAAAAAGCCAGGGTTTTTCTTTGTCAATTAGTGAAACCGGAAGCTATAAATTGTAACTTTGAAAGGAAGATTCATCCGGGATTCACTCCGTTAATTAATCCCGTCACTAACTAACAAATAATAAAATCGAAATGAAGAATCGAACAAAATCAACAACTCCGAAGCAACCGCTTTTTAAGTTGTCGGGAAAAAATTTCCATCCGAAAAAAACCTTTTTCCTCTTTTTGATTGCAGGAATTTCTCTTTCCTTTCAAATCTCGGCACAACCATCGGGAGGCCCTTATGGCCCGGTTTGTTCCAATTATGAAATTCCAAAGAATGCCGGTCACATCTACATTGTATCACCCGACGGGCAACCCGGAAAACCGGGAACGCTTCAAGAGCCGACAACCTTGGAAGAAGCGATCAAAAAAGCGGTTACCGGCGATGCCATCATTCTTCGTGGAGGAACCTACCGTACCGGGAACCTCATTTTCAACCAAGGAATCACCCTTCAGCCTTATGCCGATGAAAAACCGGTAATGAAAGGCACTTTTGAAGCCAACGAATGGAAAGATATCCACAATGGGCTATGGAGCACTTCCTGGAAAACACTTTTCCCGTCAAAACCCGACAGCTGGTGGCGAAAAGAACGCAGCGGCAAGATTACGCCACTTCATCTCTTCAACAACGATATGGTTTTCATTGACGGAAAATTTCTCCAATCGGCAGGATGGCTGGGAGAAGTCGACTCTGACCACTATTTCATCGATTACGATGCCCAAACCATATACATCGGCACCGACCCAACCAATCATCAGGTCGAAATTACGGCATTCAACGGGGCACTGATCCGTACCATCAAGGAGTGCAACGAAAAAAAATCGGACGGCAAAGGCCCGGTAATCAAAGGAATTACCTTCACCCAGTATGCTTATAGGGCTCTCGAAATTGAAGGAAAAGAACCCGAAGGCCTTTCACCCGAAAGCGAACATGGTAAGGATGTGGTGGGAACCCTGATTGAAAACTGTACCATCAGTTTTTGTTCAAGGGTTGCAGGCTATCTGCGGGGCGACAAAATGACCATCCGCAACTGCAAGGTAAGCGATACCAGTACCGAAGGAATTTACATCATTGCCTCAAACGATGTACTGCTCGAAAAAAATATTTTCACCCGGAACAATATTGAAAAGATTGATGGCTATTTTCCATCGGGAGTAAAAATATTCAACCAGTGTTACCGATGCACCTGCCGCGACAATCTGGTCATCGACCAGATCAATTCGAACGGGATCTGGTACGATGTGGGGAATGTCGACGGACGTTTCATCAACAACTGGGTCGAGAATGTGAAAAGTGCCGATTATCCTGGGTTACCAAAAGAGAAATGGCCCGATCAGAATGGCTTCTTTTTCGAGATTTCAAAAGGGGTTATTTGTGCCGGGAATGTATTTGTGAATTGTGACCACGGAATGATGATCCTCAACAGTTGCGATGCACAGGTTTACCAAAACACCTTTGTAAACAGTACGGCCTGTTTCGAACGCAACGGACGGAGCGCCGTAGGAGACCATTTCGGATGGCACCCCAGCACCGGTCCCGATGTCGGCCAACGTGAAGGCCATGTCTTTGTAAACAACCTGTTATACAAGGATACCGATTCGGATCAACCATTCGTGTTTGTGGGACAGCCAGCACCAATGTGCGACCAGCTAAAAACTTCGACGCTCAAAGAATTCGACCACAATGCTTATGTCGAAATTTCTGAAGCTGCGCCCTCTGTGCTGATCGACTGGGCACCGGTTGCTTCTACCGACTGCCAGTTGAAAACAAAGACATTGGCCGAACTTCAAATCTACTATCCTCAATTTAATAAAAACAGTACGGTGATGAACAACGAGCCTTGTTTCCGGAGTGTTGATCTGATGCGGTTTGAACCAATAAAGGGTTTCAGGGGAGAAAAACTGGCGACCAGCCTGCCACCACAGGTCAGTACGCTCCTTGGAATATCGAAAAAAACGGCACCTTATGTGGGAGCCTATCCAATAGAACCATAAATCCTTACAAATATTCAATGCAGAAACGAGGTTTGTTGAAAAATGAATCTCGTTTTTCTTTTTGCCAACCGTCAGTGAAAGATCTCAGCCAGCACTTTTAAGGAGTTTATTTTCCCGATTTTTTCAAAGTGAATGGAATAATATTCAAGCAGGTACTCGAGCAACTGAGACCGCTGGGCGCCATTAAGGGCAAAAAGGTGTATGGCATCGTGACGGAGCGAAAACAACTCAGCCAGCAATTTCGAATCTTCGAGCCCTGGTGAAGTTGGATGAATAGGGCGTGAAATCAAAAACTTACCATTCTTCAAGTCGAACCATTGATATATCGGACTATAATTATTCTGAGGTTGTACGCCCAAAAACTTCAACAGGTTAGCCAGAAACCAAAGATGAAAGTTGGAATTTCCCTCTTTCATCGAGTCGAAATGGAGGAATGAATCGTACATAAAATGGAAAAGTTCCGGATCGGTTTCCTCATTACGAATGGTTTTGTACATAATCTCCGAAAGAAAAATAGCGATTGTGCTTTTCACCACATCGAACGGGATGGTCTGATAAACCTGATCGAGTTTAAACTCCTTCATCCGCTGAACTTCCCGCCCGGGTTTGTGGTAAGCTTCAATTTCAAGCAAAAACAGAGGCTGAAGCAAGCCGCTCTTCTGCTTCGATTTGGGGCTCCGGATGCCATTAATGATGTACGATTGCCGGCCAAAAGCTTCGGTATACAGCGTGGCAATCACACTGGTCTCAGAATATTTCAACTGATGCAGAACAACCGCTTTCGATTGGGTAATCATCGAATAAAGAGGATTTTGGCAACCGTCGACTGGGTCCCGTCGCTCGAAGCACAATAGGCCAGATAGATACCGGTATGTACCCGGTTGCCGGCCAAATCTTTCCCATTCCAAACAGCTTGTCCTCCGTTGGAGGTTGTTTCATATACCAAACGCCCGCTCACCGTGGTTATTTTCACATTGGTTCCATACATCAACCCTGTAATGTAAATGTCTCCGGTATAGGTTTCGCGCACCGGGTTGGGATAAGCATATACCTTGGCGAACGAAGAATTTCCCCCTTTGGAATCGGTCTGATAGGATTCCAGCCCCAGCTGCGTTCCGATATAAAGAATGCCAGATGCTTCGTCGTACGCAAGGCTGGTAATTGCATCTGAAAGCAATTCGGAGTTTTCGCTTGTAAAGTGCTCAATCTCATCCTGTCCATCGGCCGAAATCAAAAACAAACCATCGGTGGATGTCCCACACCACTTGCGGTTCCCTCCATCGACCGCAATGGCTGTTACCGTAATATTCTCGAGCAGGGGATGATAAATGCCATCATTAAGATCCATTCCGGGTTGATTGGCATAAAAAGGAGATGTATCAAACACATTATCAGGATTGTTGTACACCGCAATACCCGTTGAAGTCCCTACCCAAATCGCACCATCCTTGTCCTCCGCCATGGAGTAGACATTGTTCATGTCGGTGATTTTTTCATCCTCTCCATTGCTAAAATAACTCGAAACATTGAGCAGTTTCTTCTGTTTTCCGTCGTTGCTCATCACATACATTCCGTAAGTCATTTTTCGGGGAACGATCATCCAAATATCATCGTTACTGGTGACCATTACCTGTCCCACTTCAAACGAATTGGCAATCTCGGACAAGAAATAGGGTTCCCAGGTGCCATCGGCCTTCATCTCATGAAGATTGTTGTAAACCTTTGAATTGCTTACCCAAAGATTTCCATTGGAATCGAAATCCATACCACCTACCCTTACATACGGCTCACCCGGAATTGCGCTCTGAAGTGTAGAACTTGAATTATTATCATCGTAAACGTTAACCACTTTCCCGTTATTCAGTTCAAGTATTCCATGTCCCCAGGTTGCCACATAACAATGATCGGTTTCTCCCGGAAATGGCAGAACCTGAATTGCATCCCAATAACCGGCATCTATGGCTCCGGTAAAACGGTTGTATGATTCCCACTGCCCATTGGAATAGTTATTTACATTGAAATCACTGTAGAGTTGTTCCCAAGCACTACTATGCCCTCCAGAGGCCGACCACAACTGATTATCGGAGAATGTGAGCGAAAAAACATTGTTGTTAAAAGGCCCATCCGGACTCAACGGTGTAAAGGTACCATTCTCGTACCTGACAGCTCCGTAATTTCCATCCGCTATCCAAACCGCACCCAACGTATCGACAATAGCAGAAAGAGGTTTCATCTCAACCGATTCACTGGCAAACGGATAGTTGTCAATTACAAGAGATTTTTGCCGTTGGCTATTGTAAACGACAACCGAATTTTCGAGGCAGTAAACCATGTTGCCATGCGTAAACTCCAGATCGTGGATAACCGAATAATCCTCATACTCGGGATACCACACATCGGCCGCATGACGGCTAACGGTACGGTCGCCGTGCCATTCTTCACTTTGATGAACAGCCCATAAACGGCCCCAACCGGTAGTGATCAGGTTATAATTGTAATCCCCAAGAAAGGCATTTTCCACATTCTTCCAATTGGAATAATCGAGCAAATTGGCCCCGCTGGCTGGGGCATATTTAATCCCTTCTTTGGTGCCGGCAAAAACGAAATCATCGATAAATCCGATACCATATACCGTTTGATAGTTTCCGCCATCACCAATAATATACGAATCTTTAATTTCGAGCTTTTCGAGATCGAGAACCACAATTCCAAAGCCACAGGACAAATAACAGAGATTTCCAACATTGGTCCCACTGTAAATCAACTTGTCGCCTATAATATTTTTCCGCTTGATATCGAATATTGGATGGATGGAACCATCGGAATAGATCACATCAATGGCCGAATTTTTGTAAGCCACAATGATGCACTTCATCGATTCGTTATACGAAATCAGCGAAAAATCAGACCCCGACAACCCATCCAGCTTGGTAATGGTTTCGAGGCTGTTATCTTCCTTGTTGAAATAGAAAATACCACCATCACTTAAGAAATAAATTTTATTACCGGCTTCGACAACTTTCGAAGTATTGGTCATCGACAGGTGGTACTCCCAGTTCCCCGGGGCACGCTGAGCCCAGCCAAACTGAAATGGCAGGATAAAAACAAGGATGAAAAGGTAAAAACGTCTCATGAATCTTTCATGTTGGTTAAAAAGTTGATCAATTTAGCAAAAGCCCTTCCCCGGTGGCTGATTTCATTTTTCGCCGACATATCCATTTCTGCAAAGGAAAGCTCGAAACCATCGGGCTGAAAAACAGGGTCGTATCCAAAACCCTGCTCACCCCGGGGGCTACGAAGGATTTGCCCTTCGACAATTCCTTCAAACAAGGTTTCGGTGCCATTCATAATGAATGAAATAACAGTTCTAAAACGGGCTTTGCGGTTATTTATTTTATCGAGTTCCAAAAGTAATTTGCTCATGTTGTCGACCGAATTGCGTTGTGGCCCGGCATAACGGGCTGAATAAACCCCCGGAGCCATTCCGAGCGCGTCAACTTCGAGGCCGGTATCATCGGCAAAACAATCGAGTCCGTATTTATCAAAAATATACCGGGCCTTCTGCGAAGCATTCCCTTCGAGGGTATTGCAGGTTTCAGGAATATCGTCCTCACAACCAATATCGGAGAGGCTTAAGAGTTGAAACCGATCGCCCAGCATACTCTGGATCTCATTCAATTTGTGTTTGTTGTTTGTCGCAAATACCAGCTTGATCATTTCTATTTTATTACTCGTTACACGCTTCGTTTAACTTCTTCCGGTCGAGGATTTCAACCTGCCGGTAACGGATATCAATAATCCCTTCCTCCTGCAAAATTAAAAAAGCCCTGCCAACCGAAGGCCTGGCCACGCCAAACAGTTCGGCTAACTCCTGCTGCGAATGCCGCAATTTAAAAGAATTCGCTTTCCCCGCTTCGTTCACCAAAAAATAAGCAAGTTTCGCTTTCAGCGATTTGAAAGAGTGAAACCGCAACTTATCGGAAAGGAATTGTGCCCGGGACGAAATCATGGCCAGAAAATTCTGAAGAATCTGCTGGTTCATCTGAAACAATTTCAACAGCTCGCCACGGGGAATCACAATGAATTTCACCTCGGTAACCGACGTAATATTGACCGGAAAAAAATTTTTCCGTCCAAACAGGAAAGCCGAAGCAAGAATCGATGGCGCCTCCATGTCTTCAATTTTCAAACTCTTTCCATCGGGACTGATCATCTCGCCCTTCACCATGCCTTCGGTAAGGATCATCAGCCGGTTACACTCCTCACCCTGACTAACAACCAGTGAGCCGGGAGGAAAACTTCTCCGTTGAAAAAGAATGGATGAAAACAGCCGATCCAGTTCATTCGATTCAACCTCCCGGAACAAGGGGATTTCACTCCATTGAATTTCCATTGCTTTTTTTTCTCAAATGTAACAATTGTGACAATTCAGCCGAACGAATGACCGTAGATTTGTAATGGATATCAAAATGGAAAGAAGATGTTACGCGAGATTGTCAAAATAGATGAGGAGTTATGCAACGGATGTGGAATGTGTATTCCAAACTGCCACGAAGGCGCCCTGCAACTGATCGACGGGAAAGCGCGGCTGATAAGTGAGCTGATGTGCGACGGACTTGGAGCGTGCCTGGGCCACTGCCCGCAGGGTGCCATTACCATCGAAAAGAGGGAAGCGGTACCTTACAACGAAGTGGAAGTATTGAAAGAGATGATCGATAAAGGGGAAAATACGGTTATTGCCCATCTCAAACACCTGAAGGATCACAACGAAACCGGGTTCTTGCAGGAAGGAATGAAATTCCTGAAAGAAAACCGCGACGAACTGGATTTCGACCTGGATGACGTCATTGATGAAATCCACGGGAACAAACCAGTAGCCTCTTCAGGATGTGCCACCGGTGGTTGTCCCGGTTCGCGCACCATCGTTTTTGACAAACCGGCCGATCTGAAATTTGCCGGGGTTGTTGCCGATCAGCCTTCTCAATTGCGCCAGTGGCCGGTTCAATTGCACCTGGTGAACCCAATGGCGCCCTATTTTCAGAAAGCCGATCTTCTGATCGCGGCCGACTGCACGGCATTCACCGTTGGTAATTTTCACAGCAAATGGCTAAAGGACAAAAGTCTCGTCATAGCTTGCCCAAAACTCGACCACGGCACCGAAAGTTACATCCACAAACTGGCCGTACTGATTGACGAAGCCAACGTAAACACCATCACCATCATGATGATGGAAGTCCCTTGTTGTGGCGGATTGTTGCAAATGGTCCGCGAAGCACAGCAAATGACAACCAGAAAAGTTCCGGTAAAAGCAATTATCGTAAGCATAAGAGGGGAAATACTCCGCGAGGAGTGGATTTAGGAGAAGAGGGGTTTAGTTTTACCTGCATTTCCTTCGGGAAGTGCAGGTTTTTTTATAAAAATAGGGTGCGAAAAGAAAATCGGACTTCGGTTTCTTTAACTTTGACCAAAAAGAAGTTCATAAATCTCACGACCATGAAACCGAAGCTCCTCGTTCCCGCGATACTGGTAATTTTTCTGTCGGGTTGTTCTATCCTGAAGCCCAATAACCCGGAGAACCTTGCCGCTTGTTACCGGAACTCAATCGGGGATGCCATGTCGCCCGATTCTTCGAAGATCTGTTACCATCTGGTTCCCATTAACAAACAGAATGATCGGTTAATCTGGAAACAAATCGATGGCGAAGATTACCTGCTGGTGGTAACCTGGAAACAAAACATCAATTACTACAAGCCTTACCTCGATTCGGCCTTTTACGATACGGGTTCCTATCCCATTTGGGTAACTACGGCACCCGAACTGGCACAACGGATGAAAAAAGAAAAAACCAACAATACTGATCTCCGGATCAAACAGTTGCTGGGGCTCCCTCCCACTTCAACGTACAGCTACTTTGTCGAATTTTGGGTCAAACCCGAAGATTTGTTCCGTCCCTGCCCCGACAAAGAGATCACCGACCAGAATTGCGCGCTCTGTTTTCCACAGGATGCCGATTCAACCCATATCCAATGGATCAACAGCAACCGGATCGACCGGTATTACCAATGTGACTGGCACAACCAATACCCCTGGACCCAACTGGGCTACACCTACGACTGGAATCCGAAAAACAAAAACCATATAGGATTCAGCGAATTCGTCATCGGTGCGCATAAAAAAATTGTCGTCAAAGCCATTTATCCAACCCGGGAATATTTACAACGGAACAATTAGAATTCTACATTACCGCAACGAATCGCCTATCGGTTCAGAAGATCTCAGAACAAATTAATCCGGCACCGATACGAATCTGCTGTTTTGGCCGTTTATAATTTCACCATTAAAAAATGCGGTTTTATCTTAAATTTTCTGCCTTCCGGCAAGAATTTCTACCGCCTTTTTGGGTGGTTTTTTATTTTCGCAGCCTGAAAAATAGCACATGAATGAAACACTTTTTTATAGCCATCCTCCTTTTCTTTTCCCTGACATCATGGGCTGAAGAGCAGCCTGTGGTAAGCCATTCCGGATTACAGGCCGATATTGGTTACGACCAGAACAAAGAATCGAACCTGTTGCCCAATGTGCATTCGGGAGCCATGCTGGGCCTGAGATATTTTTCCTCACGGCAATCGGCCCATATCTCTCAATGGGAAGCCGGCTTGCAGGTGGGGGCATTGAAAACAGAATATGAACCAACTATTAGTTCAACATCCATCCGGTTATGGGGGAAATATGCCTCTCTTTTTCTGGTTTACACAAACGGTCCGCTGTCTGTTTTGGCCGGACCGGGAAGCGAATTGAATTACAATATGAGCATGTATCCCAACTGGGATGAGAGCCATCTTTACATGGCCAATTTTCTGGGCGTCGGGGCACATCTTTTGGCAAAATACATTTTCCGGTCAGGAAAGTGGATCTCGCTGAAAGTAGAAGTACCCATTCTTTCGGCCATCAGCCGCTCACTGCCCAATAAGATGTATAAAATTGACAATGTGACACCGGGTGGTATTATCAGCGACATGCACAGCCGCATCAAAGTGGTTAGCTTTAGTAAAAACTTTTTGGTCGATTCAACCGTCGAATACCGCTTCAACCCAACCAAAAAATACATACCGGCACTCTGTTACACCCTTCGATATAACCAGTTGAACGACAAAATTGGTTATCCGTTTCAGCAAGTCCAGCACCTTACCGGAATTAAATTTTACCTGCGATGAAACACGGCCTGATTTTGATCGCTTTTTTGCCTTTCCTCGTTTCCTGTCTGAAAGATGAAGCGGTTAAACGTGAATTCTCGGGATACGTTCCGCTGGAACAAAACGACGACTGGCAGATTTCCTCTCCCGAGGAGGAAAACATCAACACCGAAAAGCTCACCCAGGCTTATCAGTTAATTTACCGCGACGACCGGTACATCATGGCCCGAAGCCTGCTGGTAATCCGAAACGGCAAACTGGTCGCCGAAGCATATCCGCACGACGATGCCGACCGGAACAACTACCAAAACATTCAATCGTGCACCAAATCATTCACTTCCATGGCCACCGGCATTGCCATTCACGATCATAAGATCAATTCGGTCGGGGAAAGACTTTATGATATTTATCCCGGCGATTTCGATTCCGATACCGTAAAACGGAAGATGACCATTGAAGATGCACTGACCATGCGTACCGGACTTTGGTTCAACAACGATATAAACACAACGAAACTTTATCAAACCAAAGGAAGTTCGGCAGGTTATGTGCTGACTCAGAAAAGAACCAATGAACCGGGCAAGGTGATGAATTACAACGACGGAGCACCACAACTGGTATCAAAAGCCATTGAAATAAGAACCGGCAAAAAGTTGAGCGATTATGTCGATGAAAAGCTTTTCATGCCATTGAATATCCACAACTGGAAATGGGAATCGGCCAACGACGGAACCACGTTTGGTGCATTCAGTCTCTACCTTGTTCCGCGTGATTTTGGGAAGATTGGGCAGATGCTCGTAAACTACGGAAAATGGAACGGCGTTACCATCATCGACAGCACCTATCTTTCCGAAGCAACTACTCAAAAAGTGTTATCAAACTTCGATAATGACCCGTATGGATATTATTTCTGGATAAATCCGGGCAAAGGTTTTTTCGCTCTCGGGCATGGAGGGCAGTTCCTCTTTGTTTCGCCGGAGAAAAACCTGGTGATTGTTTACACCGCCTGGCCCTATACCAGCGGCGACTATTTCGACGATCATCTGGAGATCATCAACCGGATCTACGAAAGCTGTCAATAGGAAAGATGGTCTTACATTTCTTCAATAGAAGTTACAATTCGCCCATCAACTGTTTCAGTTTAATTTCAGCCAGTTTCAGGTTATACTTGAAATTGATCAACCGGGTAAAAGACTGCACAAATTCCTCCTGAGCCATGTGAACTTCGAGCGAGTTGGTCTGCCCCAGGCGCAATCGCTGAAGGCTTATTTCCAGGTTTTCTTTGGTTAGACCGGCATTTTCGGTTTCAATCTCCAGCAATTTTTGTTGGGTCTCGAACTGGTTCAACGCATTCTGAAGTTGGGTATTAAGCTGAAGCTTGATATCGTCGAGCTGGAACTGAGCGCTGCTAAATTCCATTTTAGCAACATTTACCTTTCGGTTTAAAGCCCCCCCTTCGTAGAGCGGAAGTGATAACGATGCCCCGACTTGTGGGCCATAATAGCGGTTCAACCGCACCGACCCATCCGAATTGGTGGTATTGTTGTAAATATAGCTGCCATTCAAATTAATTCTGGGCAAACGAGCCCTCTTCGTCTCTTCCAGTGCCAGTTTGCTGATATCGGACTGCTTCTGAAACGACAAAACCGTAGGATTAAGCTCATACAACGTTTGCTTTAGTTTGTTCACATCCGGAACATAGCCCAGCGGAATGGAATCGTTCACTTCAATCGGAGACTCGATGTCTTCGCCAAGCAACCGGTTTAGGTTTCGCTTGGCATCATCGATCACCGCCTGCTGATTCACCTCATTCTCGAGGTAAACATTCAGGTCGATCTTTGCCTGCAGGTAATCGGCCTTGTTCACCGAACCCGAATTAAACGACGTTTGCATAATTTTAACCCGCTCCCGGTTATAGACAATGGTCTGTTCAATCGAATTGAGCTGCTGCTTTTGCTTCACAATATTGAAATAAGCAGCGGTCACATCATAAATGGTTTGCATGACCTGCTCTTTAAACTGCAGCTCACCCAACGCTTTAATTTCACTCAGTTTCCTCTTGGTAACAAACATCTTTCCACCGTCGAAAACAGTCCATCCCAGTTCAACCCCGGCACTCAGCACGCTTGTATTCGAATTGGGATTATCCGAAGCAGTTCCTCCCGACAATTCCTGATGCACATTTTTCAACTGATAATTCTTCGACCCGGAGAGCGAAAGATCGGGCAACATACCGGCATTCCCGGGAGTATTATTCATCTTGTCGATTGTCGCTTCATTTCGCGAAATCTGAATATCGTAATTCTTCTTTAGCGCAATCTGAACCGCTTCCTCCACCGAAAGGATATTTTGTGCCTGGCAGAACACTGCGCAGGTCATCAGGATGATAAAGATCCGGAACGTTTTCATCTTTTCAATCTTTAATGGTTTCGGGAACAAATCCGGCTGATTTCACTTTATTGCTGGCCATCAGCGTATAAATGGTCGGAATAACAAGCAGGGTAAGGATCAGGGCAAAGAGCAACCCTCCCACAATTACAATACCCAGCGAAACACGGCTTTCAGCCCCAGCTCCCAACGCAAAAGCAATAGGCAAAGCGCCAAAAATGGTTGCCAGCGAAGTCATAATAATGGGTCGTAACCTTGCCGAAGCAGCCTCAAAAGCCGATTCTTTTTTCGAAAGGCCGGTTTTTCGTTTTTGATTGGCAAATTCCACAATCAGGATCCCGTTTTTGGTCACAATCCCAATCAACAGGATCATCCCAATTTCGGAGAAGATATTTAATGTTTGGCCGCAAATCCAGAGCGAAAGAACCGCTCCGGCAATCGCCATAGGCACCGTTAGCATGATGATAAAAGGATCGCGGAAGCTTTCAAACTGAGCCGCAAGAATAAGATAAATCAGCACCAAAGCCAGAACGAGCGCAAACAAGATGTTGGAATTGCTCTCGGCAAAGTCGCGCGAAGTTCCTGACAGATCAGTATTGAACGAACTATCGAACAATTTCTTTCCAATACGCCGCATCTCATCAATGCCATCGCCAAGGGTGTAGCCTTTGGCCAGGTTAGCCGACACGGTTGCCGATTTGTAGCGGTTGTAATGATACAACGTTGGAGGGCTGCTGCTCTCCTCCATGGTAACCAGATTGTCGAGCTGGATCATGTCGCCGGCATTGTTCCGAACGTACAACGACGAGATATCGGAAGGTTTATCCCGATCTTCTCTTTCAACCTGAGCAATCACATAATACTGTTTGTTGTTCCGGAGAAAGTATCCGGTTCGTCCACCACTGAATGCGGCATTCAGCGCGTCGGAAATATCTTTTTCATTAATACCCAAACTGGTTGCCTTTAACCGGTCGACTTTAATATTCAATTCGGGCTTATTAAATTTCAGATCCACATCGACGTTGCTGAAAACCGGGCTGTTCTGGGCTTCTTCAAGGAATTCGGGCAGTACCTGACGGATCTTTTCAAAGTCGATATTCTGGATTACAAACTGAACCGGAAGCCCCCGTCCGGATGAAGTAGTGATCGTTTGTTCCTGGCTGGCAATAATCCGCGCATTCGGAATGCTTCGGTATATTGCCGAGATCCGGTCATAAATCTCTTGCTGGCTAGCCTTCCTTTCCGCAGGATCATTCAAAAAAGTCATCACAAACCCACTATTGGCAGAAGAGCTTCCCATACCACCCCCATAACGGGCCAAAACAAACCTCGCTTCGGGAATGGTATCGTATTGGATTTCGGCAATACGATCGACCAGATTTCGGGTTGTCGAGAATTCAGTTCCTTCGGGCGCAGTAATCGATGTCCGGATAAAACTATGATCCTCCATGGGTGCCAATTCCGATTTGAGCCGACTACCTATCAGAAAAATGATCAGCAAACAAGCGGCGACGATCGATAAGGAGATCCATTTACGGTTCATCACGGCCCTCAACAGCTTCCGGTACCCGCTTTCCATCCCCACAAAAAAAGGTTCGGTAGCCAAATAAAACCGGTTGTGGTGTGAAACCGAACCGCCCAGTTTGACATTCAAAACCGGAGTCAAAGTCAGCGATACAAAAGCCGATATCAATACGGCACTGGCGACCACAATGCCAAACTCGCGGAATAGCCTGCCGGTAAATCCTTCAAGAAAAACAATGGGAATGAATACAATCGCCAGGGTAAGGGATGTTGAAATTACCGCAAAAAATATTTCTCGGGTCCCTTCTGAAGCGGCTTTCCATTTATCCATTCCCTTTTCGATCCGCTTAAAAATATTTTCGGTCACCACAATTCCGTCGTCGACCACCAACCCGGTTGCCAGCACAACCCCCAAAAGGGTCAGCACATTCACCGAATAGCCAAGGACATACATCACAAAAAAGGTTCCGGTAAGCGAAACCGGAATATCGATAAGCGGTCGCAGGGCAATAACCCAGTTCCTAAAGAAAAGGAAAATGATAAGCACCACCAGTAGAATCGCAATGCCCAGGGTTTCGGCCACATCGGTCACCGATTGCCGCACAAAAATTGATTTATCGCGGGCAACATTAAGAGAAACACCTTCGGGCAGATTTTGATTAATCTGGTCGAGCCGCTTATAAAATTCATCGGCAATATCAATGGTATTAGCCCCGGGCAGAGGAATCAGCGCAAGGTTCACCCCACTCGCCCCGTTGATGGTAGCGCCCGACTCTTCCGACTGAGGTCCCAACACGGCCTCACCCACATCACTAAAACGAATAATCTGGTTATTCGTTTGTTTGATGATCAGGTTATTAAAATCGTCTTCCGTAACCAGGCGGCCATAGGTTTTAATGGTCATTTCCGTAGTTCCGCCCCTGATTTTTCCGCCAGGCATTTCTACATTCTCTTTGGCCAACGCGGTGGTGATGTCGGATGCCGTAATGTGATGTGCAACCATTTTCTGAGGGCTCAACCACAAACGCATGGCCGGTTTTTGCTGTCCCCAGATACCAACCGAACTAATCCCGGGTATGGTTTGAAGTTTTTCCTGAAGAACATTCTCTGCATAATCACTCAGTTCCAGATCATTCATCGTGGTACTTTGAGCCACAAGCATAATGATCGGGTCACTGTTGGCATCGGCTTTGGTCACGGTTGGCTGGGCATCAATATCCTGTGGCAGCATCCGTGTTGCCTGCGAAACTTTGTCGCGCACATCGTTTGCCGCTTTTTCAAGGTCAGAACCCAGGTTAAACTCGACCGTAATGGTACTTGAACCAATGGCCGAATTGGAAGAAATCGACTTAACCCCTTCAATTCCATTAATCGACTTTTCGAGCGGCTCGGTGATTTGCGACTCGATGATTTCGGCATTCGCGCCGGTATAACTGGTCTGTACGGTAATTATTGGCGGGTCGATGGCCGGATACTGCCGCACACCCAGAAAGGTGTACCCCACCACTCCAAGCAGAACAATGATCAAACTAATGACCGTAGTTCCCACCGGACGTTTTAACGCAATATCGGAAAGGCTCATAAGTCTCCTTTTTTGAGGTTGGAGAAGGAAATCTTCATTCCATCCCGTACAAAAAGAATCCCCGATGTAACAATGGTGTCACCGGCTTCAAGCCCTTCGGTTATTTCAACGGATGAAGTATGGCGGATCCCGGTTTTAACAGGCACCATTCGGGCAATCCCATCCCGGCAAACAATGACACTTTTATCACGTTCTTTCGGAATTAATGCCTGTGTTGGGATCATCAGAGCCTGCTCATTTTTCCCCAGAATGAGTTTAACATTCGTGAAAGCACCCGGGATCAACTCACGGGACGGATTTTTAACCACGGCCCTGACTTTCAGGTTACGGGTCGATTCGTCAATACCACGCTCCGTCGCTATTACTGATGCAGAGAAGGGAGCAGGGTTTCCTGAAAGGAAGAACTCCACTTCAAGCCCCGGCTATATTTTACTACTGTATTTTTCAGGCACACTGAAATCGAGCTTCAATTGATTCTCGGCTCGGATCGACGCCAGTGAAGTCGACGAGCTCACTACAGCTCCCACACTGATTTTGCGCAACCCGATTACTCCGTCAAATGGTGCCAGCACTTCGGTTTTCCGGATCAACGTTTTCTGAACTTCAATCTCTGCCCTGAGCGAGTTAACCTGAAGAACAGTCTGATCGTATTCGTTCTGGCTAATCCCGTTGATATTCATAAGCTCCGATTGCCTTTTCTGGATATCTTCCTGTATGGCCAATTGAGATTGTAACTTCTTAAGGTTCGCCTGTAAATCATCGTCGAACAGTTTGACCAAAAGTGTACCTTCTTTCACAAACTGACCTTCGGGAAGATTGATCTTCACCACCCTTCCGGCAACCTCATTTTTGAGGTCAACCTCCTCAAAAGCCAATAACGAACCGGACACTGACACTTCATTTTCCAACACCACTGGCTTCACGATAAACCCATCAACTTTGGGTAACGAACGGCCGGTTGCGGGTTTCTTATCGCTTTCTGCTTTTTTACCACAACCAGAAACAAGCAACATTGTTACCAACGATAGAACAAGTAAATAATCGATTTTAATTCTCATGGATTCACCTTTAATTTAACCCGAAGTTCAGGCATTTCCTCTCCAAAAACGGTTCAAAGGTAGTGATTCTGATGAATCTTTAGAATGGACAATTTTGTTATTTCCATGTTAAAATGGAGAAAGGAACTTTCTGCTATAACAGTTCCCCGTAATTTTCAATCACATCGTTGATGTAGCCCTGAATGATCTCTTTCAGTGCAGCAGGTTCTTCAATCCGGACATGGCTTCCGGTGTTCAAAAGCCACACAGCAAACCCTTGCAAATCATCGTTTGAGAAATGCATCCGGACAAAATCGCCGGCATCTTCGTCGCCCAGGAAACCATACCAGTATTTTGAATCTTCGAGTAGCTTTGCCCTCTTTTTAGGAACCAGTACCGTAACGTTGGGGTTATTACTGATTGGATTGGTCATTTGCATGTACTCGGCTACGGAAGGATGTTGTTTCCCCTTAAAATATTCATCAACCGGACGAAGCGAAAGAATCCGGTCGAGACGGAAATCGCGGTAATCCTGCCGCAACTGGCACCAGGCAAACAGATGCCATCGGGAACTGTAATTACACAACCCGATTGGTTCAACTTTACGGCACATCGCCTCCTCAGCATATTTCGATTCGTATTCAATTTCCAGCACCTGTTTGTTGACCAGCGCCTGCTGTATTTCGTACAAATGCAGCTGGTTAAAGCGGTCGCTCAGCGTATTTACATTAAAAACCGCTATGCGATCGTGCAGTTTTTCGAGATAATCTTTCTCGCCAGGCTTCAGAATGGACTTGATTTTGAAAAGCGCCGAACAAAAATCTTTTTTGATTTTCTCGTCGCTCATCTTCTCGATCAGCTTCTCCCCAAAAAGCAACGCCGAAGCTTCCTCGTTGGTAAACATCACCGGGGGAAGATGGTAATTGTCCATCAGGTAATAACCAACACCCGCTTCAGCACCAATCGGGATACCACCCTCCTCAAGGGCACGGATATCGCGGTACACCGTTCGCAGGCTGATTTCAAAACGGTCGGCAATTTCCTGAGCCCTTACCACCCGTTTGCTCTGAAGCTGAATTAATATGGCGCTAAGCCGTTCGGTCCGGTTCATTTCAATAATGCTCTCAAAAACGGAATGACTGAATGACTGAAAATTCACTCATTCTGTTTTTCAGTCATTCAGTATTTCACTCATTCACTCATTTTTTTATCACCATCCGGTTCTGTTCGTTTAGCATCAAAATAAAAGCTTCTTTCCCGTATTTCCTGATGTAATCGATCGAAGCCGGACGATCTGACCTAAAAATAACAGAAAAAATGTTAGAAACGAAATTTGTGAACTTTTTACATTCGCGGGGATTGGTGGTTGTACAATCGGCACAGGTTGCATAACCATTCTCCAGGCAGCAGGTACGGATTTTACACCACGATGCTTTCAGGTTCGGTTCGCAACCCGGGCACTTCCCATCGACATATTTTTTACAGTTGCCGCAGTATAACCCACATTTGGCAAGTAATTTCAGGTTTATAGTTGATTGTGTTTGCATGACCGATTAATTTAAGGATTTCATACGGTATTACATCCCGCATGAAATCCTGTTTTCGAATTACTGAATTTCCATCTGAACTTCGGTGACACAGTTCTCCGGATGTTCCCAGTCGCAGGTGATGTAAATCTCCCGGCTGTTTCCGGTGATCGGGATCGACTTGCGGGTTACCTCGCCCATGATCCGCTGGTACGCATTGCCCAGTTGGTTCCATGGACCCTTATGCATCTCAGAAATACATTTAAACTCCGGCAACGTGACAAATTTAAATTTTCCGGGGTCACCTTTAGTTTCTTTTACCGGGATACAGATGTCGAGCATGAATTTGGTATTGGGCTGCCCGTCGGAACCCCGGTATTGCCAGATTTGAGGACCCGTAATTTCCAAGCCCAACTTCGTTGCAACACCCATCATTTCATTGGCGATGTCACCCACATCGTTCTGCATGGTAGCAAGCGACGATTGTAATGTGTACATTAAAACAGTTGTTTTAGCTACACTCTTTTTTTCCATGGCATTTAATTTTTGATTTGTTAACGAAAAGGTTACCGTTAGGATAACCGTTAATATAGTATCGATTTTTTCATGGCGAATGATTAATTGGTTAAACATAGCACAAAGGAAAAACAGGCAAGTGACAACAGTATGTCAGCAGGGTGTCAATTTTTTTCATTCACCGGTACAATCCTTCAAAATAGGCTTGATCAGGGAAAACAAAAAAACAAAACCTGTCTTTCCAATGAAAAACAGGCAAATCGAAAATTGAAAAAACTAAACTATTGTTTTGTATAAAATCCGGAAAGAAAATTAAAAGAAGCCCAACTCCAGCTTGGCCTCTTCGCTCATCATCGACTTATCCCATGGTGGGTCGAAGGTAAGCTCAATGTTTGCATCCGAAATTCCCTCAATGGAGGTAACATTTTCGTACACATCCTGAACGATCATATCGGCAACAGGGCACCCGGGAGCGGTAAGGGTCATGCAAATATTGGCAGTATGATCTTCATCAATATCAATACTGTACACCAAACCCAAATCATAAATATTAACCGGAATTTCAGGATCGTACACATTCCGTAAAATATCGATAATTTGTTGCATCCGAGGATCGTTATTATCTGCCATGGCCAACTTTTTAATTGTTTATTTTCTGGAAAGCAACAGCGTAAAGCTTAATTTGTTTAATCATTGCCAACAATCCGTTCGAACGGGTAGGCGACAAATGTTCCTTCAGCCCGATTTGATCGATAAAGTGGAAATCGGAATGGATGATATCCTGAGGAGTTTGATGATTAACGACCCTCAGCACCAATGCTACCAGTCCTTTTACGATCAACGCATCGCTTTCACCCTGAAATTCAATTTTCCCATCTTCCATTTCGGCATCAATCCACACCTGCGACTGACAGCCACGGATGAGGGTTTGCTCGGTTTTCTTTTTCGCATCCATGGGAACAAGGCCATTACCCAATTCAATCAGGTAAGAATACTTATCCATCCAGTCCTCAAAGGCTGAAAACTCTGAAATGATCTCTTGCTGAATTTCCTCTATGTTCATCATCAGGGTTGAAAATTATGCGCCAAAGGTCGCGTTTTTTCTTTGCTTTTATCACGCAGGGCTTATATAAACCACAATTTCAAAAAAATTTAATAAAATGTAAATCCTTTGGTAGCTATTTTTCTAAAATTCATCTCAACATTTTCAACAAACAGTATCTTTGGTATTAATTTATAGAACCATTAAACCCGGTATTTATGTCTCAGTTTGATTTTATCGTTGAAAGGGCAAAAGGGATTATCCGCACCCCAAAACAAGAGTGGGAAGTTATTGCAACGGAAAAAAAGAGCACAATGGATGTTTTTAAAAGCTATTTCCTTCCTCTGTCGGCCATACCGGTTGTTGCCTGTTATATCGGTTATGGAATTGTTGGTTCCGATCAGGGGATGTTTGGGAAAATTGCGACAGCCAAACTTGGATATAGTTATGCGGCACTATCCTTTATCACATTTATCTTAAGCACCTTCCTCACGGCACTGATCATCTCATCTCTTGCCGGGCACTTCGAAGCACAGAAAAATTTCAACCGGGCGTATAAACTGGTTGTCTATTCTTATACCCCCATGTTGCTGGCCAGCATTTTTTATATCATTCCGGTGCTTTCACCCCTGGTTGTAATTGCCGGCATATACTATTTTTATCTGCTCTATTACGGCATCAAACCAATGACAAAGGTATCTGATGAAAAAATGAAATCATTTTTCTTTATCTCCCTGGCAGCAACCATCGTGGTCTATCTGCTTGTTTCGCTGATTATAACCCCCATTATTTTTCATTAATATTTTCTTCTGAAATCGGTGAGGAAAGCAATCATCTTTGGAATACTCTTATTTTTACTGAATTCCTGTTCCAACCATAAAGATGCCAACAGAATGGCCAATTCAGGGCAAAAGGATAAAACGTCAGAGAACAAAATCGACAATCCCAACCCGGGAACGACCGGTAGAATTTTTGAAATCAAATCGGGATATGTGAAATACAAAAACCAGGTTGCAGGAATCGATATGATCCGCGAATGGTGGTTTGATGATTTTGGGGCGCTTCAATACGAGGAAAATTACATTCTCGCAGCCGGAAAGAAAACCGGAGGAGCAGCCATGGTCCGCGATGGTTATCGCTACGAATGGAATATTAATTCTTCAGAAGGAACAAAAGACGAATTTCATGCTTCCTTTATCAATTATGAAAATGCACCCAAAGAGGTCATTGAACGATTCAAGATGAAAAACCAGGGATACGAAACGGTTGCTGGCAAAAAATGTATCAAGGTGACCATTAAAAAACCCAATGAAATAACAACCTGGACATGGGAAGGCATTCCCCTGAAAACGATCACCCAATTTGGAGGAAAAGATGCAACAATGGAAGCCATTGAAGTAAGGGAAGAAGAAACCCCTTCAGCGAAATTCGGGCTACCCGACGGAGTTAGCTTCTCTGAGAATTAATTCAATCCGATACTCTTTTCAATACCGAGAAGAAACACAACAAAACACAGTTTGCAAATTCCACATTTCAACCATCAGCTCAACATCGCTGCGACTTTCTTTACCGCAGCAACAAAACGGTCGATTTCTTCTTTCGTGTTGTAAAAAGCCAGCGACATCCTCACGGTTCCGGGAATTTTGTAATGATTCATAATGGGTTCGGCACAATGGTGCCCAGTGCGAACGGCAAAACCCATTTTATCGAGGAACATGCCCATGTCGTACGGATGAATGTTCCCTACAAGAAATGAAATCACATTCGACTGATGACCGGTATCTCCGAAGAAGCGGATGCCTTCGATTGTCTTCATTTCCTCTCGTGCATAGTCGAGCAGCTCCTGCTCATACTTCCTTATATTTTCAAACCCCAGCGATTGGAGGTAATCGATGGCTGCGCCCAACCCGATTACTTCGGTAAAATTGGGGGTCCCGGCCTCAAACTTATAGGGAATAGCATTGAACGTAGTCTTTTCAAAAGTCACATGCTCAATCATTTCACCTCCGCCCAGGAAAGGAGGCATTTGCTCAAGCCATTTCCTCTTTCCATAAAGGCAGCCTACACCTGTAGGCCCGTACAATTTGTGCCCCGAAAAGACAAAAAAGTCGCAATCTATCTGCTGAACATCCACTTCGAGATGCTGAACGGCCTGTGCTCCATCAACCAGCACCGGAACATCCTTTTCGTGTGCAATGCGAATGATTTCTTCCACCGGATTTATCACTCCCAACACATTCGAAACCAGGGTTACAGCAACCAGACGGGTCTTATCGGTAATCAGCGCCGGAAGTTTTTCGACCATCAACCGCCCGCTTTCGTCAAACGGAAGTACTTTGACAGTTGCTTTTTTTCGCTCACAAACCAACTGCCAAGGCACAATGTTGGCATGATGTTCCATCTCCGAAATAATTACCTCATCGCCTTCGTGGATAAATGCTTCAGAAAAAGAGTAGGCCACCAGGTTGATGCTTTCGGTTGTCCCTTTGGTAAAAATGATCTCTTCGCGCGAAGGCGCATGGATGAAATCCCGAACCTTGTCGCGAACTGCCTCAAACGCTGCAGTGGTTTGATTGCTCATAAAATGGGCACCTCGATGTGGGTTCCCGTTAAATTGGGTGTATATCTTTTCAACAGCCCTCAATACCTGAATAGGTTTGTAAGCCGTAGCCGCATTGTCAAAATAAACATACGGTTTCCCGTAAACCGGGACATCCAGTATGGGAAAATCTTTCCGTATTTTTTCTATATCAAAATTCATCGTACAAAATTAAGTTGCCAGAAAAAGTCAGTAGGAAATGAGATAAGGAAATGGTTTCTAAATTTCCTTTTTTCAAATGACCCTTTCCTGATTTATTTAGTGGCTGCAAGTCAGTGTGCAGCTCTGGCACGGGCTCAATTCGCCTCTCAACCGCTTGTCGACCAGTTCTTCAATACGGGCACGCAAGGGTTCAATGCTGACTTTTGACAGAACTTCGTCGGCAAAAGCATACATGATCATCAACCGGGCTTCGTGCTCGCCAATTCCACGGGTGCGTAAATAGAAAAGAGCTTCTTCATCAATTCTTCCAGTGGTAGCGCCATGACTGCAACGCACATCGTCGGCATCAATAATCAGCTGAGGTTTGGAATTCATTTCGGCATCGGACGAAAGCAGCACATTGTTGTTTCGCTGGAAAGCTTCGGTCTTTTGAGCATCTCTGAAAACATGGATCTGCCCGGCAAATGCACCGCTGGACTTTTCATCCAGGATATTTTTATACAGCTGGGTGCTGGTGCAATTGGGCTTCAGATGGTCGACCAGGGTAAAATTATCGACATGCTGCGTGTCGTCGGCCAATATCAAACCATTGATGCTGGCATTGGCATGTTCCCCATCGAGTTTCACTTTCACATCGTTCCGGACAATTCCGCCATTCAGTGTGATGGCATTGGTCTGCAAATTCGAATTCTCCTTCAACGAGGCAAAAAGATGGGTGTTATTGACGGCACCGTTGTGCTGGTTCTGAATCGAAAGAAAGCTAAAACGTCCGTCAGGCTCGACAAAGCATTCACTCAGGTTATTCAGGATATAATACTGACGGTTCAGCGTATGATCGCAAAACACCAGCGTCACTTCACTATTCTTTCCACAAACAAACAGGTTTCGCTGTATGGCCAGGGTATTTTCTTTTGAATTCAGCAGGTTGATTACCTGAACCGGCTTGTCGATGGTTATATGATCGGGAACATAGAAAAACAGCCCGTCTTTTGCCAGTGAAGTATTCAGGTTCGCCAGCGGATCGCCGGATTCGACAGCAAGCTGGTTGTAATATTTTTGAAAAATTTCAGGATATTTGGTCGCAGCTTCAAGGAGGCTACAACAAATTACCCCTTCGGGAAAATCGCCCAGGCGGCGGTTCCTTCCATAATACCATCCATTGATCAGCAGCACCAAATGGGTATCCAACTGGGGAACATTGCAATTAAAAATTTTATGCAAATCGACATTTTGCTCCACATAACGCGGCACAACCGAATAATCGTTTTGAAAAACAGGGCGTAAATCGGTGTATTTGTAATCCTCATTCTTTTTTGAAGGAATACCCTTTGCCTGAAATTTCCGGATAGCCAGTTCTCGCGCTTCATTCATCACCGGAGGGCAACCTTCATAATAAACCGATCGGTTCTGATAAAACAGATCGACCAGCTCTTCGGTAGCAGTATAATTATCTGTGATCATACTCATTGTAACTTCTCATTTCAATTTGTGATTTTGCCAGATTGATAGCATTTTGCAATTTCATTTCCAACAGCTCTTTGGGAGGAAGCTCTGTCATATATTCAGCAACTTTGATCCCTGATTCTTCCAGTCTGAGCAACTCTATTTGTTCTGGAGATTTTTCGGAACACAATATCAAACCCAACGGTGACTCTTCTCCTTCTTCCTTATCATATTTGTCCAGATATCGAAGATAAAGTTCCATTTGCCCTTTGTACGAAGCTTCAAATTTTCCAAGTTTCAGATCAATTGCGACTAATCTCCTGAGTTTTCGATGATAAAACAATAAATCGAGATGATAATCTTCATGATCGATAACCATTCTCTTTTGCCTTTCTACAAAAGAAAAACCCTG
>Ga0116170_10000283_pt1 | contig 54043 bp, 30 predicted proteins | sample AD_JPNHW1_MetaG_FD_89797 | JGI IMG/M metagenome (GOLD analysis project Ga0116170, IMG submission 89797) | Active sludge microbial communities of municipal wastewater-treating anaerobic digesters from Japan - AD_JPNHW1_MetaG | ecosystem: Engineered > Bioreactor > Anaerobic > Digestate | place... | reverse complement strand
GGTGAGAGGCTGCGCCTCAGCTTCGGCCCGCAAGCCCCTGCGGTGCTCGAATTTCGTTATGCGATCTCCTTCATCAGCCCCGAGCAGGCGCGCGCCAATTTCGCGCAGGAGGTCGAGGGGGTCTCCTTTGCCGCGCTGGCCGCGCGCGGCAAGGCGGCCTGGTCCGCGGTGATCAACCGCATCCGCGTCAGCGGCGGTACCGAGGCCTGGAAACGCAGCTTTTACACCGCTCTCTATCGCTGCCATGAACGCATGGTCAACATCAGCGAATCGGGGCACTATTACAGCGGCTATGACCACCGCATCCATACCGATGCGCGTCCCTTTTACGTCGATGACTGGGCGTGGGATACCTATCTCGCCCATCATCCGCTGCGGATGATCCTCCATCCCGCCATGGAGGGCGATATGCTCGCCTCCTATGTCCGCATGTATCAGCAGAGCGGCTGGGTGCCCACCTTTCCGGTCATTTATGGCGACCGTCCTTGCATGAACGGCTTCCATTCATCCATTGTTTTTCTCGATGCCTACCGCAAGGGCATCCGCTCCTTCTCCGCCGATACCGCGCTGGCGGGCATGATCAAGAATAGTGAAGAGGCGACGATGGTGCCCTGGCGCAACGGCCCGCGCTGCGAACTGGACGATTTCTATCTCGCCCACGGGTATTATCCGGCCCTGCATCCCGGGGAGACGGAGAGCTGCGCGCTGGTCGATGCCTTTGAGCGGCGCCAGGCCGTGGCCCTCACCCTCGGCCACAGCTACGATGACTGGGCGGTCTCCGAGCTGGCGGCGGAGCTCGGCCGCACCGAGGTGGCCGCGGCGTACAAGCTGCGCGCACACTATTACCGCAACCTCTGGCAGCCGGAAAAGATGATGTTCATGCCCAGGGATGCCGAAGGCCGCTGGATCGACATCGATCCGAAATTTGACGGCAGCGACGGCAGCCGCGATTATTACGATGAAAACAACGGCTGGACCTATATCTGGCAGGTCCAGCACGATATCGACGATCTGATCGCCCTGCACGGCGGCACAAAACCATTCGAGGCCCACCTCGACCAGCTCTTCCGCGAGGGCCTCGGCCGCAGCAAGTACCGTTTCTGGGCGAAATTCCCCGATGCCACCGGACTGGTCGGGCAGTTCTCCATGGGCAATGAACCCAGTTTTCATATTCCCTACCTATTTAACTATACCGGTTCGCCCTGGAAGACCCAGAAATGGACCCGCTTTCTTCTCGATACCTGGTACAACGACACGGTCTTTGGCATTCCCGGTGATGAGGATGGCGGCGGCATGTCGGCTTTTGTGGTTCTGAGCGCCATGGGCTTTTATCCGGTCACCCCCGGAGTTCCGGCTTACACCATCACCAGTCCGCAGTTTTCCCGCGTGACCATCCAGCTGGATAACGGCTGCGAATTCCGTATCGTGGCGCATCATAATTCACAGGAAAACAAGTACATCCAGAGCGCCAAACTCAACGGCGTGAAGCTCGGAAAACTCTGGTTCTCCCATGCCGCGCTGATGCAGGGCGGGCTCCTGGAGCTGGAAATGGGCCCGCTGCCGCTATTGAACGCGCAGAACTAGGCGAGAATATCCATGCGAAAACTGCAGTCTCTGCTATTGCTTTCTGTGGCCGCCCTGCTGGCCGCCGGCTGCGCCAGGCATGGCGCCAGCAGCCTCATCGATCATGTCGACCCCCTGATCGGCACCGGGCCGGCCAGGACCCCAAGCGCCCTGCGCCACTCGGAAAAGCTCGAGGCCTATGCCCAGGTCGTGCCGGCGGTCACCATGCCCTTCGGCATGACCAACTGGACGCCGCAAACCCGCGACACCGAGACGAAATGTCACGCCCCCTATTACTACACCGACTCGCTAATCCAGGGATTTCGCGCCACCCACTGGCTCAGCGGCTCGTGCACCCAGGATTATGGCAGCTTTACGATCATGCCCCTGGCGGGGGCGCTGCGCTTCCGCCCGGAGGCCCGCGCCAGCCGCTTCAGCCACACCCGGGAGACCGCGGCGCCCGATTATTATCGTGTCCTGCTCGAGGAGCATGGGATCGAGGTGGAGATGACTGCGACCACCCGATGCGGGCTCTTCTCTTTCACCTTCGCCGGAGGCGATTCAGCGCATATCCTCCTCCAGCCCAACAGCGATGAGGGACTCGGATACGTACGCATCGATCCCGGGCGGAATGAGATCGCCGGCTATAATCCCGTGCACCGGATCTATCAAGGCACAGGAAAACCGGCCGGCATCAGCGGCTATTTTGTCGTTCAATTCGATCGCGCCTTTGCCAACTGGGGCGTCTATACCCAGGAGGTTCCCTGCTATCACCAGAGCAGTGTCAACGCGCAGCCGGAGGCGGGCGCCTTTGTCAGCTTTGCCCCGGCGCCCGGCCAAAAGGTCATGGCCCGCGTGGGCACCTCCTTCACCAGCATCGCAGCGGCACGCCGGAACCTCGAGGCCGAGATCCCGGACTGGGATTTCGCCCGGACGCGCCGCCTCCTGCGCCAGGAATGGAACCGCCTGCTCGGCCGCATCAAGATCGAGGGCGCGAGCAGCACGGAGATGACCCGATTCTATACCGCCTTCTATCACTGCCTGCAGCAGCCGCGCATCGTCAGCGACGTCGACGGTTCCTATCCCGGCTTTGCCGCGGACTCGACGATCCACAAGACGGCGGGTTTTGACTATTATGATGACTTTTCCTTGTGGGACACCTATCGGGCCTTGCATCCCCTCTATACCCTGCTCTTCCCGGAAAAAAGCAGCAATATGATGCGTTCGCTGTTGCTCAAGGCCGAACAGGGGGGATGGCTGCCGATCTTTCCCATGTGGAGCAGCTATACCTCGGCCATGATCGGCGACCATGCCATCGCCGTACTCGGGGACGCCTGGATCAAGGGCATCCGCGGCTTTGACATCGACCGGGCCTATGCCTGCATGCGGCGGAACGCCTTCGATTCGCCGCGGGATTCCAGCGACTACAAGGACGGGATGGGCCGCAGAGCCCTTGCCTCCTACCGCCGCTATGGTTTTATCCCCCTCGAGGATCCCGTCCCTTATGCCTTTCACGACGGCGAGCAGGTATCGCGCACCCTCGAATACGGCTATGATGATTTTGTCCTGGCCCAGGTGGCCAGGCAGCTCGGCAAGACCGCCGACTATGACACCCTGAGCCGGCGTGCCCTCGGTTACCGCAAGGTATTCGATGCGGCGGCCGGGTATGTGCGCGGGCGCCATGCCGACGGCCGCTGGGCGGAAGCCTTTGTCCCGACCGCGCGCATGCCCTATATCACCGAGGGGACCCCGCAGCACTACACCTGGTATGTGCCGCACGATATCGCCGGGCTGATCGGGCTGATGGGCGGCGAATCCCGTTTCAATGACCGCCTCGATACCCTGTTCACGAGCGGCCAGTACTGGCACGGCAACGAACCCTGCCACCAGATCCCCTATCTCTACTGCTTTTCCGGCCGGCCGGACCGGACCCAGGAGCTGGTGCGGCAGGTGCTGCACGATGAATATGGCACCGGACCTGGCGGACTGAGCGGCAATGACGATTCGGGACAAATGTCCGCCTGGTATATTTTTTCCAAACTCGGTTTTTACCCGGTGTGTCCCGGAACACCGCAATATGTCATCGGCACGCCTGGCTTTGCCCGGGCGACACTGCATCTGCCGAACGGCAACAAGTTTGTCATCCAGAGCCTCCACAACGGCGAAAAACAGCCCTACATCGCTGCGGTGAAACTGAACGGCCGGATCTATGACAACCTCTATCTCAATCATGCCGATATCGCCGCAGGCGGCCGCATCGAATTCACCATGAGCGGCCGGCCATCGCCGGTCTACGGCAAAGCCCGGACATCCCGGCCTTTCTCCATGAGCGAGTAAATCCGCTCCCTGCGGGCTTCCGCTGCGCGTCCGCCCCTGGCCCGGCCGGCGCGAATCCGGCCCGCTTCAGTGCCGCAACCCACTGCAAAGGAATTGAACATGAATCACGCCACTGCCCCTGTCACCGCCCCCCGTGCGGCACGCAAGAACCCGTATAAAGCGGCTTTCCTGTTGATGACCTCGCTCTTTTTTATGTGGGGCGCCATCGTCTCTCTCAACGACGTGCTGATCCCCCACCTGAAAAGCCTCTTCAACATGAACTACACCCAGACCATGCTGATCCAGTTCTGCTATTTCGGCGCCTATTTTACCATGGCGATCCCGGCCAGCCGGATCATCGGCCGGATCGGCTACAAGCAGGGCATCGTCCTCGGGCTGGCGATCGTAGGCATCGGCTGCCTGATCTTTCTGCCGGCCGCGAGCTTGATCTCCTATGGGCTTTTCCTCTTCGGACTTTTCGTCATGGCCTCCGGCAATGTCTTTCTACAGGTCGTCGGCAATCCCTATGTTTCCATCCTCGGGGCGCCTGAGACCGCTTCCAGCCGTCTCAATCTCGCCCAGGGGGTCAATTCGGCTGCGACGACCCTTGCGCCGCTCTTCGGCGCCTATCTCATCCTCGGTCAGTACAGCAGCAGTGCCGCCCAGGCGGCTTCCGTGCAGGGGCCGTATATCGGCCTGGCGGTGGCGGCCTTCATCATGGCCGGCTTTTTCATCTTCGCCCACTTGCCGGCGGTCATGAGCACGGACCATAAAAAGGTCCCGGGCCAAGTCCTGCGCTTCCGGCAGCTGCGCCTGGGCGTGATCGCCCTGACCCTCTATGTCGGGGCGGAGGTGTCGATCGGCAGTTTCATCGTCAGCTTTCTCGGCGAGCCGTATATCGCCGGCCTGCCCGCGCAGACCGCCGCCAAATACATCCCCCTCTACTGGGGGGGCCTGATGATCGGGCGCTTTGCCGGCTCGGCCATCCTGCAACGGGTGCGCGCTCCGCGGGTTCTGGCCTGGGCCGCGGTTGGCGCCTTTGTGTTGGTCGGGGCGACGATCCTGACGCGGGGTCGCGTAGCGATGTGGACCATGCTGCTGACCGGTTTATGTAACTCCATCATGTGGTCCAATATCTTCGCCATGGCCATCGATGGCCTGGGCGATTATACCATCAAGGCCTCGGGAATTCTCGTCATGGCGCCGGTCGGCGGGGCGGTTCTGCCGCTCCTGCAAGGCGTCCTGGCGGATTGGCCGGTGCTGGGCTTGCACGCCTCCTATATCCTGCCGCTGGTATGCTATCTTTTTATTCTCTTCTACGCCCTGAACGGGTACAAGCCCGGCAAAAACGAGCCTGTCGTTGCGGTCTGAGCCGCCGGCAAAGGGAGCGATCGGGTTATGGAACAGCACGAATATATCGGCATCGACATCGGCGGCACCAAATCGGCCGTGCTGCGCATGGAGGCTGGCGGTCATTTGGTGCAGCGCGAACAGTTCGCGACCGCCGTGGGCGCCGGCGGCTGGGAAGAGACGCTGGCGCGGATCAAAACGATTGTCGCCGGATTCCTGACGCAGCGTCCGGCCCGCGCCATCGGTATCAGCTGCGGCGGTCCGCTGGACAGCAAGCGTGGAGTGATCCTGGCGCCTCCCAATCTGCCGGGGTGGGACCACGTGCCCGTCGTCGATATCCTGCACGAGACCTTTGGCTTGCCGGTTTTTCTGGAGAATGACGCCAATGCCGGGGCGGTCGCCGAGTGGCGTTTCGGCGCCGGCAAGGGCTGCCGCAACATGATTTTTCTCACCTTCGGCACGGGGTTGGGGGCGGGATTGATCCTGGATGGCCGGCTATTCACCGGCACCAACGATTACGGCGGCGAGGCCGGTCATATCCGGCTCGAGGCGGATGGGCCCATCGGCTATCACAAACGGGGTTCGTTCGAGGGCTTTTGCAGCGGCACCGGACTGGCGCAGATGATGGCAATCGAGCTGCTCTGTCTGGCCGAAGAGGCGGGGCGGGAGGCCATGCTCGCGCGTTACAAGGCGCCGGGCGAGGTGACCGGCAGGGATGTGGTCGAGTGGGCCCTGGCCGGCGACCTCCTCGCGTTGAAGGTGGTCGAGACGAGCGGCTGCTACCTCGGCAAAGGGCTCGCCTTGCTCATCGACCTGCTCAATCCCGAGCTGATCCTCATCGGCAGCATGGGCGTGCGTCTCGGCGAATTGCTCCTGGCGCCGGCGCGTCGGATCATCGCGGCCGAAGCTCTGCCCGGCGCCGCCGCAGTCTGCCATATCGTCCCGGCGGCACTGGGGGAAAAGATCGGCGATTTCGCCGCTCTCTGTGTGGCCCTCAAGGCCGAAGAGAGAATGTAATCCGGACGGGCGGCGGGGAAGAAGCTGGATTTCTCTGCGTGGTCCTCAAGGCCGGGGAGAAGATGTTGACCGACCCGGCAGCTGCGGATACAAGGATTTCAGCACAGATGGCACCCGATGCAAGGGGTTTCAGCCCAGATGAAATCCTGGACAAGGGGTTTCAGCGCAAAGGGTAGCGCTCATTGGCCCGCAGCCGGCTGATCGCTCTGCACCGCGGCGGCCAGGAGCCACTGCGCTGGATAATAGGTGCCCAGGATCCACAGCCCGGCCGATGGGAGCGGCATGGCGAACCGGTTGACGGCCAGCAGGGCGTCGGAACAGAAGAACAGCAGGGCGCCGGCGGCCGCCAGCCTGCCCGAGCGGTTCCGGAGCGTCAAGGCGCGGCCGCAGCACTGTACGGCCAGGGCAGAGAGGACCGCCAGATAGAGCAGGACCGGCAGGCGCAGGGCGAGGGGAACTCCCGGCCAGATCAACCGCAAAACCGCCAGGGCCGGCATGAGCAGAAGCAGAGGCGATCGCCGCGGCAGGAACGGCACATCACGCGTGAAGGCGCGGAGATAGCAGAGGTGAGCGAGGAAGAAGGCGGCCAGCCCGCCGATAAAGATCTGCCGGGGCAGCATGAGCAAGATATCGCCCGTCAGCGAAAAGAGCAGGCCCACGGCGACCGGGCGGCGGCAGGGATGCCCCGCCGCGGAGCCCGGACTCAACGCCAGCAGCAAAATGAGCCCGGTCGTCAGCGGTTTGAAGAAGTAGATCAGCCCGTGCCAGCCAGCCCCAGCCCGGGGAAGGAACAGCGTGGCCAATGCAGTGGCCGGAATCAAGATAGGAAGGATGCGCTTGTTTTTCATTCTCTTTTGGCCCGGCGCAAGGTTGTGGTTCGGTTGCGGTGCACACGCTGAAGGAGGGGTCCCTGGCCCTGCGATGCGGCGGCTATGAGGGCGACAAGCCGGACCGGGAAACCGCACAGCATCGTGATCCCTTTTCAGCACAGTTAAGGGTGAGGTTGGACGCTTTTCGTTGCAGCATGCCAATTTAGTGCCTCAGGGCATCGCGATCAAGCAAAAAAGAGCGGCCGCGCGGACGGATCGTTGCAGCAGGACAGGGAGAGGGTGCTCCCGATATCGCAGAAGGAATGGTGTGGTCATGACAACAGCCAGGAACTTTATCGCCGTGGATCTCGGCGCCACCAGCGGGCGCCTCATCCTCGGATCGGTTGGGGAGGGCAGGCTGGAGCTGCAGGAATTGAGCCGCTTTCCCAACAAGATCATCACCGCGAACGGCCATTATTACTGGGATTTTCTTGGCCTCTATCAGGCTATCCTTGAGGGGCTCCACCTCGCTGCGGAGCGACAGATCGCCATCACCTCCATCGGCATCGATACCTGGGGCGTCGATTTTGTCTGCTTTGCGCCGAACGGTGAATTACTCGGCAATCCCTACAGTTATCGCGATCCCCATACCGCCGGCGCTCAGGAGAGCTTTTTCAGGATCGTTCCGCGGGACGAGGTTTACCGCACCACCGGCATTCAGTTCATGAATTTCAACTCGCTCTTCCAGCTGCACGCCATGCGCGCGCACCACTCCGCTGCGCTCGCCGCAGCAGCCAAGGTGCTCTTTATGCCCGATGCCTTTTCCTATATGCTGACCGGGGAAATGGCGGCTGAGTATACTATCGCCTCGACCTCACAGCTGCTCGATGCGCGCAGCAAAACATTCGACCGGACCCTTCTGGAGGCACTGGGGATGGACGAATCCCGCTTCGGGCGGATGCTCCTGCCGGGGGAGGTCATCGGCACCCTGACCGCTGCAGTGCAAAAACAGACCGGCCTGGGGCCGGTGCCTGTGATCGCGGTCGCCGGGCATGATACTGCCGCCGCGGTAGCTGCGGTTCCGGCCAGCGACGCCCATTTCGCCTACCTGAGCTCGGGGACCTGGTCGCTGATGGGGATCGAAAGCCCGGCGCCCATTATCGATGAGGAGAGCTTTGCGCTCAATTTTACCAATGAAGGCGGCATTGACGGGACGATCCGCTTCCTGAAAAACATCTGCGGGCTCTGGCTGCTCGAGCGCTGCCGCGCACAATGGGGTGGGGACGCCGATGCCAATGCCTACCCTCGCCTGGTTGCCGAAGCCGAAGCCGCGCCGCCGTTCGCCGCCTCAATCGATCCGGATGACGCCGGTTTTGCCAATCCGCCCGATATGGTCGCAGCGATCCGCCACTTTTGCGAGCGCACCGGCCAGCCGGCGCCGCAAAGCCGGGGCGAGATCACCCGCACCATTTTCGAGAGCCTCGCCCTGCGCTACCGGCAGGTCTTCGAGAGCCTGCGCCACCTGGCGGGATTTCCCATTACCAGGCTCCATGTCATCGGCGGCGGATCGCAGAACGCCTTGCTTAACCAGTTCACCGCCAATGCCCTCGGCATCCCGGTCGTGGCCGGCCCCTCCGAAGCCACCGCCATCGGCAATATCATGGTCCAGGCGCGCAGTGCCGGACTCTTTCCCGACCGTCAGGCCATGCGCGCCTGCATCCGCGCGGCGGTGGCGGTGCAGAACTATCAGCCCGAACAGCAGCAGGACTGGACCCGGTCATATGAACGCTATCTCAAGGTCATCACGCAATCAACACGGAATGGAGAATCCCGACATGAATCCACACATTGAACAGGAATTTGCAGGGGCGGCCGCGCAGTATGCCACCATCGGCGTCGATGTGCATCGCGCCCTCGCCCTGATGGAGCGCCTGCCCATCTCGCTGCACTGCTGGCAGGCCGACGATGTCGCCGGATTCGAAAATCCGGAGGGCGGCCTCAGCGGCGGCATTCAGGCGACGGGTCATTATCCCGGCAAGGCGCGCACCATCAGCGAACTGCGCGCGGACATCGAAGCCGCCATGGCCCTGATCCCGGGGCCGCACCGTGTCAATCTCCATGCCTTTTACGGTGACTTTGGCGGGCAGCGCATCGACCGCGACCAGATCGAACCGGCCCACTTCCAGAGCTGGATCGACTGGGCCAAAGCCCGGAACTATGCCCTGGACTTTAACTGCACCTGCTTTTCGCACGCGAAATCGGCGGACGGCTTTACCCTCTCCCATCGCGATCCCGCCATTCGCGCCTTCTGGATCGAACACGTCATCCGCTGTCGCAAGATCGCTGAGGAGATGGGCCGGCAGTTGGGATCGAAATGCATGCATAACATCTGGATCCCCGACGGCAGCAAGGATCTCACCGTCGACCGCCTGCTTTACCGCCGCAACCTGTGCGATTCCCTGGATCAGATCTTTGCCTATCCAGCCAATGCCGCCTGGATGCAGGATTGCATCGAGAGCAAGCTCTTCGGTATCGGCTGCGAAAGCTACACGGTAGGCTCGCACGAATTCTATATGGGCTATGGTGTGCGCAACAAGGTAGTTGTCACTCTCGATACCGGTCATTTCCATCCGACCGAGGTGGTCTCGGACAAGATCTCCGCCCTGCTGCTCTTCCTGCCGGAAGTTATGCTCCACGTCTCGCGCGGTGTGCGCTGGGATAGCGACCATGTGGTGATTCTCGATGATGAGCTGCTCGCCCTGGGCCAGGAAATCGTTCGCGCCGACGCCGTGGAGCGCGTCCATATCGGCCTCGATTACTTCGATGCCTCGATCAACCGCATCGGCGCCTATGTCATCGGCGTCCGGGCCACCCAGAAAGCGTTCCTCCAAGCCCTGCTCGAGCCGATCGAGCGGCTGCGGGAATTCGAGGCCCATGGGCAAAACTTTGAGCGCCTGGCCCTGCTGGAAGAGTCCAAGGCGCTGCCATGGGCGGCCGTCTATGCCTATTATTGCGCCAGCCAGGGCGTCGTCGCCGGCACGGCCCTCATCGACGCCGTGCAGCGCTATGAGCACGAGGTACTTTCCCGGCGCGTCTGACCGGGCTGCGAAGCTTGCCGGGCCTCCGGCGCCGCGGCCATGGACCTTAACCACGGACAGACCATCATGAAGACTTGCATCGGATTATTGATCATCGCCATCGGCAGCATGGGCCAGAGCAGTTCGTATGTGCCCATCCGGAAAGTGAAGAACTGGGCCTGGGAGAGCTTTTGGCTCGTCCAGGGCCTCTTCGCCTGGCTGGTTTTTCCCTGGCTGGGGGCGCTGCTGGGCGTTCCCGCCGGGCACACCCTGGGCGATATTCTCGCCGCCGGCAGCGGTGCGGCGCTCCAGGCCGCCGTTTTCGGCGCGCTTTGGGGCATCGGGGGGCTGACCTTCGGCTTGAGCATGCGTTATCTCGGGGTCGCGCTCGGGCAGTCCATTGCCCTGGGCACCTGTTCGGCCTTTGGCACCCTGATTCCGGCGTTGATGGCCGGGCGGGATCTGCTGCACGGCGCGGGGCTGGTGCTGCTGGCTGGTGTCAGTGTGGCCATCGCCGGCATCGCCGTGATCGGCTACGCTGCAGGCCTGCGCGCCCGCAACATGACCGCAGAGCAGCAGCGTGCCGCCGTCAAGGACTTTGCCCTCGGCAAGGGGTTGCTCGTCGCCCTCCTCGCGGGGGTGATGAGCGCCTGCTTCAGCCTCGGCCTTGCGGCAGCCGAGCCGATCCAGGCCGCGGCCCTGGGTGCGGGCGCAAAGAGCCTGGTGGCGGGGCTGCCCGGGATCTGCATGATCACCCTGGGTGGATTCCTGACCAATGCCCTGTACTGCGTGTGGCAGAACATCAAAAACAAGAGCTATCGGGATTATCTGCAAAGACCGGGCGGGGCTGCCGCCAACAACCTGCTCTTCTCCGCCCTCGCCGGCGCGCTCTGGTATTCGCAGTTTTTTGGACTGGCGCTGGGAAAGAGTTTTCTGGTTGAAGGCAGCGTGATGATGGCCTTCTCCTGGAGCATCCTGATGTCGCTCAATATCCTGTTCAGCAACATCTGGGGGATTATTCTCAAGGAGTGGCGGGGGGCCAAAGAGGAGACGATCGTCGTGCTCGTACTGGGCATGGCGGTGCTGATCTTTTCACTCCTGATACCGGAACTGTTCTGATACCGCTGCACCATGGGAAGGCTGGATCTTTTTTCAATGGTGCCAGAACAGAACAGACGGCCGGAACTGTTCAGATACCCCTGTACCCTGTGAAGGAGAAGAGAGGTTTTATGAAGCGCAATTACTTTCTCGTCGGTCTGGTCATGCTGGTCTTTTTTGTTATCTCCTTTCTTACCAACATCCTCGGTCCGCTGATCCCGGATATCATCAGCAGCTTTAACCTGAGCCTGACCATGGTCGCACTGCTGCCGTTCGCCTTTTTCATTGCCTACGGGGTGATGTCGATTCCCTCGGGCATGCTGCTGGAACGCTATCGCGAGAAACGGGTGATGACCGCCGCCTTTATCTCGGCTTTCATCGGCGCGCTGCTTTTTGCGCTCCATCCCGTCTACTCCGTCGCCCTGATCTCGCTTTTCCTGCTCGGCGCCGGCATGGCGACGCTGCAGGTGGCGATCAATCCCTTGCTGCGGGCCGCGGGGGGGGAGGAGCATTTTGCCTTCAATTCGGTCCTGGCGCAGCTGATCTTCGGGCTCGCCTCTTTCCTCAGTCCCTTTGTCTACAGCCACATGGTGCGGACGCTGGCGGACCCGGCCGCTGCAGCCGGGGGCGGATTTACCGGCGTGCTGGCCCGGCTGGTGCCGCGCGAGCTGCCGTGGAGCTCGCTCTATTGGGTCATCGCGGCGGTGACGCTGATCATGGTGCTGGTCATGCTGGCCAGCCGGTTTCCGGAGGTGACCCGGAAGGAGGATGAACGCGCCGGCGCCTGGGCGACCCATGTGCACCTCTTCAAGCAAAAGACCGTGATCCTCTTCTTTATCGGCATATTTGCCTATGTCGGCACCGAGCAGGGGATCGCCAACTGGATGTCCAAATTTCTGCAAACCTATCATGGCCTTGATCCCCAGACCGTCGGGGCTTCGAGCGTAGCATGGTTCTGGGGGCTGATGACCGCCGGCTGCTTTCTCGGTTTGCTGCTCCTCAAGCTCTTCGACAGCCGCGCAGTGCTGGTCGGGTTCACCGTGGCGGCGATGGTGCTGCTGACGGCGGCTCTTTTCGGCCCGGTCTCGCTGGCGCGTTATGCTTTTCCCCTTCTCGGTTTTGGCCTCTCCGTGATGTGGTCGATCATCTTTTCCCTGGCCCTCAATTCGGTCTCGGAACATCATGGCAGTTTTTCCGGGATTCTCTGCACCGGCATCGCTGGCGGCGCCCTTTTGCCACTGGTGATCGGCCGGCTCGGCGACTGGTTCGGCCTGCGCATCGGCATGACCTTTCTCTACATCACCCTGGCCTACATCCTCAGCGTCGGACTTTGGGCCAAACCCCTGATCCAGAACGAAACCGTGGCGCAAAGCCGGGAGAAAAAGCATGCAGATCATCGGAGTTGATCTCGGCGGCACCAACATGCGGGCGGGCCGGATCGCCGATGGCGCCGTGGCCGCCACCGCCGCGCGACGGGTCCGTCCCGGCGGTGGTGAGGAGGAGATCCTCGAGGAGCTCTGCCAGACCATCACGGAGGTGTGTTCCGCTGAAGTGGCCGGCATCGGCATCGGCGTGCCCGGACTGGTCGATACCGAACGCGGTATTGTCTATGATGTGGTCAATATCCCGAGCTGGCGGCAGGTGCATCTCGCGGAAATCCTGCAGCAGCGGTTCAACCTCCCGGTCTTTGTCAACAACGATGCCAACTGTTTTGCCGTGGGGGAGCTCTATTTCGGCAAAGCCCGCGGCTGCCGCGCTGCGGTCGGGCTCATCATCGGCACCGGGCTCGGTGCCGGGATCATTACCAATGGCGGACTCTACAGCGGTGCCAATTGCGGGGCCGGAGAGTTCGGCATGCTTCCTTACAAGGATACGATCCTCGAACACTACAGCTGCGGCCAGTTCTTCCAGCGGCAGCATGGGCGCAGCGGCGAGGAGGTCGCGGCGGCCGCCGCCTGCGGTGAAAGCGAGAGCCTCGCCCTCTTTGCCGAGTTCGGCGCCCATCTGGCCGAGGCGGTCAAGATGGTCCTCTACGCCCTGGACCCCGAGGTCATCGTCTTGGGCGGCTCGGTCAGCCGCTCGTACGCATTTTTCGCCGAGGCTTTGCGGGAGGGGCTCACCGCGTTTGCCTATACCCACTCCCTGGAGCGCCTCCGCCTTGAGGTTTCGGATCTGGCGCATGCGGCGCTCTTCGGGGCCGCGGCCCTCTTCCTGGATGCCCAGCGGGGCGAGGCCGGGGCCGCAGTACATTAACCGGGCGCGCATCGACGCCTGCACCACCCTGATGATGGAACCATGAAAAGGAAATGAACATGTCCACGCGTTTCACCTGCCTCCTTGCCGCCCTCCTGGCGTTCGCACCGCTGCGGGCGCAGGAGTCCGCACCCGCGGCCGCCCTGCGTTTCCACGACGGCCACTTCAAGATCGTCCAGTTCACCGATCTCCACTTTCAGGCCAATTCGTATCGCTCCGATAGCGCACTGGTCCTGATGGGCAAGATGCTCGAGATCGAAAAGCCCGATCTGATCATCATCACCGGAGATGTCGTCACCGGTGCGAATCGACGCAGCGGCTGGGAGACCGTGGCCCGTTTCCTCGCCGCCGCGCAGATCCCCTGGGCGGTTGTGCTCGGGAATCATGATCCGGAAGGCGAACTCTCGCCCGCGGAGATCGTCGCCGCCATCTCCGGCCGGCCCGGCTGCCTCACGGTGAATGGTCCGGACACACTCGACCGCCATGGCAATTATGTGCTCGAAATACGCTCCTCCCGCACGGAGGCGCCCGCCGCTCTTCTCTATGGCCTCGATTCCGGCACCGGGCGGCCCAAGGGATCTGCTCTCGGCGAATATGAATGGGTGCATTTTTCCCAGATCGCCTGGTACCGTGCCCAAAGCCGACTGTATACCGCGGCGAACGGCGGCACGCCCCTTCCGGCACTGGCCTTCCTGCACATTCCCGTGCCGGAATACAAGGAGGTCATCGGCTTGAAGACGACCGTGGGGCTGCAGCGAGAAAAGGTCTGTTCGCCGGACATCAATACCGGTCTCTACGCCGCCCTGCTCGAGAGCGGCGATGTGATGGGTCTCTTCGCCGGCCACGATCACAGCAACAATTATATCGGCTGTCTGCACGGCATCTGCCTGGCCTACGGATATGTCAGCGGCCGGCAGTGCTATGGTGATATCGGCCGCGGCGCCCGCGTCATTGTCCTCCACGAGGGCAAGCGCCAGTTCGATACCTGGGTGCGCAAGCTCTACGAGTGCAACCGCGACAAGGATGTCTGGGTTCCGGCAGCGGACACCACGCGTCAGTTTGTCGTCACGTATCCCGATTCGTTTGATATGACCAAGCCGTACCATGCCGACCATTGATCAATGGAGTGTTTTTCCGGCATCGCTGCGGCGATTCGTGGTGGCGCTGACCGGCGCGCTGCTGTTCCTGGCGCCCGGATCGCGCGGCGCCATTCCCTTCAAGCCGGTCTATGAAGATCCCCTGGTCGAGCCCTACCGCTGGCAGACCTTTGCCATGCTCAGTGGCAAGGGCTGCCGCTGCATGGTCGAGGACCGCACGGGCGCCCTCTGGTTCGGCGTTTCCAGCGGGGTCATCCGTTATGATGGCATGAACTGGAGCTCCGCGCCGGTGGATCCGCGGTTTCCCTCCACACCGGTCGTAGCCCTCTGCGCCGCGCAGGACGGCACCATCTTCGCCGGCACGCCGCGGGGCATCAGCCGCTGCCGGCCGGGGGCGGCGTGGCAGCCGCTGGCGCTCGATCTCGATTTTGCCGATACCCTCGATTATCCCAACAACAAATACCCCATCATCGAGACCGCCGACTGCAGCATCTGGATCGGCACACACCAGGGCTTGCTGCGCATCGCCGGTGAGCATTATGCCATCTTCCGCCCCGAGGGGGTCTTCCCGCTGGAGTCTGACGGTGCGGGGATACGCCGCGGCGCGGGGCTCGAGCGTTTGCCCTCCTTCGATGTCTATGCCCTGTTCGCCGACAGCACGGCGCGGCTGTGGGTCGGTCTGCGCGACGGCAAGATTTACACCCTCGAATCAGCCGGTCCGGCGCCGGCCGCAGCTCCGGTCTGGCGGCGTCAGGATACCGCGCCGGGCTTTGCGCTCGGCGAATTTCCGCAGATCCTGCGAACGCGGGATGGACGTCTCTTCGTCGTCAGCCAGCAGAGCCATACCGGCGTCAATATTTTCGCGGCCGGACGCTGGCATGAGGTCGACCTCGGAAGGATGTTCGGCTGCAGCAATGTGCACACCGGACTGCTCGAATCGAAGCACGGGACCCTGCTGGTGGGCGGACTCGGGTTTCTCTATGCCCTGAAGGAAGGGCGCTGGTCGATCTATGAGAGCGCCGATCTGCCGATTCCGGCCAACCGCCTGTTCCTCTATGAAACCCGGGACGGCAGCCTGTGGATCGGCGGCCTGGGATCGGAGATCAAACGCCTGGATTATGCCACCCGGATGTGGCAGACCATGAGCGGACTCATCTTTGAAGCCGAGAGCCCGCGCGGCGAGTGCTGGTTCCTCTCCGCCGCGGGCCAGGCCGTCCGTTGCGATTCGGCGATGACGCGCTGGACTGCCTTTGACGTGCGCGACGGCCTGATGGATGCCCCCGGCGCCCTTTACTTCACCCGCGGCGGCGAGCTCTGGGCTGCGGGCAGCCATGATCGCGTCGCCGCCACCGCCCGCTTTGACGGTATGCGCTGGCATCTGCAGGAGCACCCCAGGATCTCCTGGGGCCTTGATTACCGCACCCACTTTGAAGCCATGGACGGCTCGCTCTGGTTCGGCGGCAACGTCGATATGGAACAATCGCGCCTGCCGGGCTGCCGCGGCGGCCTGGTCCGGCTGCGGCCCGCCGCGGCGGCAGGGGCGGAGCGCAAGGCCGACTCTTACTATTTCGATGATCATTTTCCACTCTCCGGCACCTACGGGATTGGCGAAAGCCCGGACAGCCTGCTCTGGGTCGGCCAGCTCGGGCTCTTCACCCTCGATCCGGCAGACGGGCGCTGGACCACGGTGAACGGGCCGCGCGCCCTGGTCGAGAATTTTATCGACTGCATCAGCACCTCGCCGGCACACAGCCTGTGGATGGGGACACGCTCCAACGGGGTCTTTTGCCGGAACGCCCGCAACGGTGCCTGGCTCCGCTACACGAGCGAAAACGGCCTCTCGAGCAACACCATCATCAGCATCCTGGCCTGCAGCGACAGCAATGTCTGGGTGGCGACGGATCAGGATATCTGTCATTTCGACGGCCAAAGCTGGTCGGCCAACGTCTTCCCCGATGTGCGCCGGATGACCAATGAAGGCGGCACCCTTCGCCGGACAGCGGACGGGAGCCTGTGGATCAATCATGTCTCGCGCACCTGGTACCGGCGCGCCGTACGCCATTCGCCGCACGCCAGCGACGGTGAGTTCACCACCATCCGCTACCGGCCGGATGGGCTGCCACCGGAAACGGTTATCACCTATGCCCAGGATCGCATCGCCCCGCCGGGGAACGTCCTGATCTCCTGGGCTGCCCTGGATCCCTGGGAGAATACACCCGGGCAGCAGCTCAAATACTCCTGCCGGCTTGATGACCAGCCCTGGTCCGAGTTCAGCAGCAAGAACAGCGAGGTCCTTCTCGCCGTCGGCGACGGCCACCATTCCTTCGAGGTCCGGGCGCGTGACCGCGATCTCAACCTGGATACCCAGCCGGCGCGCGTCACCTTTTATGTCATCCCGCCGGTATGGAAACAAAGCTGGTTTATCGCGCTGATGGTCTCCTTTCTCGTCATCATTGCCGGTTTTGTCTATCGTCTCTACCACCGCAACCGGACGATTCAGGAGCTTTCCGATGCGCGCCAGAACCTCTTCACCAACATCTCGCATGAATTCCGCACGCCCCTGACGCTGATCATGGGCCAGTTGCCGCATCTGCAGCGAGCCCTTGGCGGCGAGGCCGGGCTCAAACCCCGGCTCGAGATCATCTCGGCCAATTGCGCACGCCTGCTGCGCCAGGTCACCTTGTCCCTTGATTTCCAAAAGATGACCGCGGGCCGGCTCACCTTCACTGCGACGCGGGCGGACCTGATCGAAGTTATCCACAAGAGCGCTGCCGATCTCCATCCCATGGCCGCTCAAAAGGGCATCGATTTCCGTTGCGAGAGTGCGATCTCCGTGCTGTTCATGGAATTTGACGCCGAAAAGATGGAAAAAATTCTTTTCAACCTGCTCTCCAATGCCATCAAGTTTACGCCGGCTGGCGGCACGATCCGGCTGACGGTCGATCATGCTGCGGGCCGTGAACCAAACTCTACCGTGAAAACGCGGCAGCCGCACCAACAGGAGCAGGGCGGCTGGCTGGCCATCCGGGTCGCCGACAGCGGCATCGGCATTCCGAAAAACAAACAAAAGTACGTCTTTGACCGCTTCTACCAGATCGAGGATCCCCGCGGCATGCAGCGAGGCGGCACGGGCGTCGGCCTCGCCTTAACCCGGGAACTGGTCGCACTCCATGGCGGCGAGATTCGTGTCGACAGCGAATTTGGCCGGGGCTCGACCTTTACGGTCTTCCTGCCCGTCGCCGCCTGCACCGCCAGCGCCGCGCCGCCGCCTTCTGCAGATGCCGGCGCCGCCAGCCCCGCGGCACGGCCTTCGGGTGATGCCCGCGCCGCCGCTGACGCCGCAGCGCTGGCGGATCCCGCCGCCCCCGGCCGCATCGCCACTGCGGCGGGACGGGAAATGGGACGCAAAATTTTGCTAGTAGAGGACAACAGTGAGATGCGCCGCTATATCCGCGAAGAACTCGCAGAAGATGGCCGGATCTATGAAGCGGAGAATGGCGCTGTCGCGTGCGAAATGATCCCCCGCATCCTCCCCGATATCATTGTCAGCGATGTGATGATGCCCGAAATGGACGGTCTGGAATTGTGCCGGCGCATCAAGAGCGATGAACGCTGCAGCCATATCCCGGTCATTCTCCTGACAGCGCGCAGCTCGCATCCGGCCAAGATGAAAGGGCTGGAGACTGGCGCCGATGACTACCTCACCAAACCCTTCAGCGCGGAAGAGCTCCGGGCGCGCATCGATAATCTGCTGATCTCGCGCATGCGGCTGCAGGCGCGGTTCAGGCGGCAGATCGTAGTGCAGCCCAATGAAATCGCCATTACCTCCGCGGATGAAAAGTTCCTGCGCCGGGTGATGGCGGTCAGCGAGGCGCATCTCGGCGAAGCGGAATTCAATGTCGATGAATTCAGCAGGGAGATCGGTATGAGCCGCGTCAGCCTCTACCACAAATTGCGCACGCTGACCGGCTACTCCGTGCAGGAGTTTATTCATGTTATGCGTCTGAAACGCGGCGCACAGCTGCTGCGGGATTCCGACCTCAACGTCACCCAGATCGCCTATCAGGTTGGCTTCAAGGATGCATCCCACTTTACCAAACTCTTCAAGAAGCATTTTGGCCAATCCCCTTCGGAATTTCACACCAAAAAAGAGCATTGAACCGCTCCTGGAGAGGGAGGGTTCCCTGCAGCCGGGCGGTTTGTCTTTGGGCCTGTTTTTCGCGACAGGCCCGAAGACCCGGCCGGTTTGTGCTCGATTTTTTACCTGCAGACCGAAGATTTGAACGCTCGAACATGCAAAGAAGGGGAGGAAATTGTAACATGCATGCGAAAAAAAGGGGAACTGAAATAATGCACTCGGGTTCACTCCTTTTACCCCCGTTGGAGGCGTCGATGAAATCAACCGGCTTTTATCGAATTCTGATTCTTCTGATCCTGGTCCTTTGCTGCGCCGCACCGGTCGTCCTGGGTTCCGCAGGAAATGCCACCCTGACCGGCATCGTCAAGGATAAAAGCAGCGGCAACCCCCTGCCCGGCGCCAATGTCATCATCAAAGGGACCACGCTCGGTGCCGTTACCGATCTCGAGGGCCGCTTTCGCATCCTGCGCGCTCCGGACGGCGCCCAGGCCCTGCGCATCACCTATATCGGCTATAAAGGGAAAGAAGTGGCCCTGCAGATCAAGCCGGGCGAGACGGCCCAGGTCGAGGTCAGGCTCGAGCTGGAGGCGATCAAGATGCAGTCGGTAACGGTCACCGCCCAGATGGAGGGGCAGGTGGCTGCCATCAACCAGCAGATCCGTTCCAACACCATCGTCAATGTCGTCTCCAAGGACAAGATCCAGGAGATGCCCGACCAAAATGCTGCAGAGTCGCTCTCGCGTCTTCCGGGCATCGCCATTCAGCGCGATGCCGGGGAGGGGCAGAAGGTCGTCGTGCGCGGTCTGTCGCCGCGATTCAGTGCGGTAACCGTCAATGGCGAACGGCTGCCTGCTTCGACGGACGACCGTTCCGTCGACCTCTCGATGATCTCCCCCGATGTGCTCGCCGGAATCGAAGTGTACAAAGCCCTGCGTCCGGATCTGGATGGGGACGCCATCGGTGGCAGCATCAATTTTATCTCCAAGAAAGCCCCGGAAGGCGCCCATATGGTGGCGCGCCTCTTCAGCGGCTATAACCAGCTGGCCGATAATTATGGCAATTATAAAGGCAGTCTCACCTACAGCAACCGGTTTTTGCGCGATGAGCAGGGTACTTCCCGCCTGGGTGTCGTCCTCTCCGGCAGCCTGCAACGCGCCGACCGCGGCTCCAATCTCCTCAGCGGCAGCTATCGCTGGATCGGACTGAAAAACAATCTCCCGCAGTATGTCACCTCCACCATCGCCCTGACCAATCATTTTGAGACCCGTGACCGCTACAGCCTGAACCTGGCCGCGGATTACCATATTGCCCAGAACCATGATCTCATCCTGAGCAGTCTCTGGGGGCGCACCGACCGCGATATCCAGACGATCTCGCACGATTATGAGGTCGCCAACCATATCCATTTCCGCAATTATAATGAGCAGGATCCTTCCGTGACCGTCTGGACCAATTCTTTGATGGGCAATCACGCCTTTGGCAAAGCCGAGGTGAACTGGCGTGCTTCCTACTCCAAGACGACCGAGAAGGTACCCGATTACGTCGCATTCGAGTTTGAGGAGGACGGCGGTTTTTCCAGCGCCATGCCGATCGAAAGCGTCGATCCGCAGCGGGTGCCCGGCTACGCCCTGAATGATGCCGTGGCGGCCTGGCTCAACTGGACGGTGCAGGAGAAGCGTCAGACCGATGACCACAGCACCACCGGTCAGCTGGATATCAAGTACCCCCTGCAGCTCGGCAAGGCCCTCTCCGCCGATATCAAGTTCGGGGGCAAGATCCATTCGGCCAAGCGCAGCAAGGACGTCTCGCAGTGGGGCGGTTCCCGCTGGTATGTGCCCGTACCCGTCAACCTCGCCAATCCCGGCATGTTCACAGAGGCGCGCAACCATAAGGGGGATATCGCCCTGGCCAATTTTATCGATCCTTCCCAAAGCGCCTACGCGAATTTCCTCAAGGGGGATTATGCCTTCAATGAAGTGATCGACCTGGACAAGCTCCACTGGTTCGCCACCACCTTCGACACCGTCTATCATCAGACGCCGCATCCGGAGATTGATGCGCAGGACTATAACGCCGGCGAAACCATCACCGCGGGCTATATCATGGCGGAACTCAAGTGGAAGGATCTGCTCATCTTCATGCCCGGCGTGCGCTATGAGTATACCAACACCGATTATGCCAGCAAGATGCTCAGTCCGCTGCAATCCGAAGGCGGCAAGCGCATTGCGCCGGCGTTCAACGATACCCTCGGTTCGCGGACCTATGGCAACTGGCTGCCGATGTTCCAGCTGCGCATCAAACCCGCTTCCTGGTTTGACCTCCGCCTCGCCTCGACCCGCTCCCTGACCCGGCCCGATTTCTACAATCTGATTCCCTATGAGCTGATCCAGTGGGACCTCCTCACCCTGCAGTACGGGAATTCCCAGCTCAAGGAGACGACGGCGGATAACTATGATGCCTATCTCTCCTTCTATAATACCTTTGGCCTATTCAGCATGGGCGGGTTCTATAAAACCGTCGATAATATCGACTATGTCCGCACCACGCCGAAGCGCTCCGGGTATTACGCGCCCTATCTCTCCAATCTGAAAGGGTGGACGGTGACGACCCCGGAAAACTTGCCGTACGAATCCATCGTCAAGGGATTCGAGTTCGAAATGCAGACCAATTTCAAGTTCCTGCCGCGCCCGCTGGATGGCATTGTCCTCTATGCCAACTACTCCCGGATCCACTCGGAAACCAGCTATCCCTATGTGGTTTTCAAGACCTCCTATATCACCCGCCCCCCCTATGTCGTGACCACTGTACTCGATACCGCCCGGGTCGGGCGAATGATCGGTCAGGCGGATCAGATCGCCAATCTCACCCTCGGTTACGAGAAAAAGGGATTCTCCGGCCGGCTTTCGATGACCTACCAGGGCAATTCCCTGCAATCGGTCGCGCAGGCCAGGGAAAACGACGGCATCAATGATGACTTTGTGCGTTGGGATCTGGTCATGCAGCAGCGCCTCTTCAAGGGCATGAAATGCATCGCTCAGCTCAATAATCTGACCGACCAGGAAGAAAAATCCTACATTCCCTATAAAAAGTACTTCACCCGGCGGGAACGCTACGGCCGGACCATCGATCTGGGATTTCAGTACGAGTTTTAGACAGACGGCCGTCCTTGACCCCGGACGGCATCAGACGGTGTGAAAACCAGATGGGGCGTCAAATCCAGATCATGGACAGAATCAAGCTGAAGGAGGTGAGGATCATGAGTCACTGCGGGTAGCGCAGTGAACGGAATCGCGAGTCATGGTAGGAGTTCGCACGGCCTGACAGCAGCCGCCACCCATCGGCCTGGACGACCCAGCCCCGGCCCGCGGTTGTACCGCTGTCAGACGGGAAGTTCAGGCGGCAACAGCAGGGGATTCATCCGGAATTCGCCGTTGGCCCTCGCCAAAAAGGACCCGGCAAAACGAGAAGGAGTATTTCATGAAGAAAGTTTGTACCATCTCTCTAGCCCTTATTATGTTTCTGCTGGCCTTTGCGTCCATCGCGCCGGCGCAGTACCGCGAACTGCCGGCCCTGACCGAGCTGGTCTCGACGATCAAAGGCGATACCACCGCTACCGGCGCGCGCAAATATACCGAGTATGGCTTGCAGCGCGGCGCGGTCTATTTCACCCTCGGTCAAATTGCCGCCAATTTTAATCTGACGCTCAAAGCGACCGGCGATGCCACTCTCGACCGCCCCTTTGTCAAGATTCTCGTGGATGAATCCGGCTCCTTTGCCACCCCCTACAAGCCCTTTAAAAAACTGACCCTGGATGGCATCAGCTTTTCCGGCGTTACCTCGGCCGGCAGCCGCGCCGGCACCCTGATCGAGACCGGCACCCAGGGCGTCAAGATTACCGTGAAGAACTGCGAATTCGACAGCATCAGCTCCCGCGTGATCCTCATGAACCAGAATTTCTGCAGCATCTTCGCCTCGGACGTCATCGATCACAATTCCGGCACGAGCAACAAGACCGGCCGCTTCATCGATGGACGCTCGACCTTTGCGGATTCGATCGTGATCGTCAACTCGACCTTCTACAACCTCTTCCACACGGTCTTTAACCGCTTTGGCGGGCAAGAGCGCTATTTCAAGGCGGACCATCTCACCATCTACAATGTCATGACCTGCCCGTTGCGCATCTGCGAATCCCCGGACATCACCATGACCAACAGCCTCGTCATCCAGACCGGCTTTATCGGCTACGACAGCTACTGGATCAAGGAATACTCGAATCCGGCCTGGCTGTCGATTCTCGAAGACCGCGACGAATGGAGCCGGATCGAATTGTGCCCGCTGGTCCAGGATACCTTCGTGACCAAGCTGAATCTGACGCAAAAGATCAAGACCGTCAACAACAATTTCTGGCTCGACCCCGCGGTTTATACCGTCTACGCGGACACCGTGCATCGCTATGTCAACCTGGATTTCCTCTCCGCCAGGGTTATTGGCGCCGATACGCTCACCTGGATCAGCGAGGATCCCGGTTTCACCAAAGCCCCGGTCTGCAAGTCCATTGAAATGAGCACCAAGGTCCATTCGGTCCCCGGCTCGGGCGGCAGCGCCAATGAGGTGGGTTTCGATTACTCCAATCCGCCCTATGATTTCTCCTATCCGACCACCAAGGCCTCCTACACCGCGGCTGAGGGCGGATTTCCGCTCGGCGACCTGAACTGGTTCCCTGCCCGCAAGACGGCCTGGGAGGCCTGGGTGAAGACCGGTGTCGCCAATAAAGCGCAGACGATCGCTCCGGCGGTGTTCACCCTGGAGCAGAATTATCCCAATCCCTTCAATCCCAGCACGAGCATCAGCTACACGACGCAGTCGGCGCAGCAGGTGCATCTGGCGATTTACAACCTGCTCGGCCAGAAAGTGCGCACCCTGGTGGATCAGAAGCAGGCGGCCGGGGCCTATACCCGCATCTGGGACGGCTCTGATGACACCGGTGCCCTGGTGGCGGGCGGCGTCTATTACTACAGCCTGCAGATCGGCAGCCAGAAGGCGATCCGCAAGATGACCTATATCCGCTAAGTCCTGAATCAAGCGTAGTCAAAAAAAAGGTGAAGATCCTTGATCTTCACCTTTTTCTTATGGTTTCGCGGCGGGCTAGTGTCCGGCGGGGCGATGGTGGAGGATCGAGTCGCCCATCGTGCGGACCAGCTGGTAATTGTTCATCGGGCGCCAGCCATGCCCCTTCAGCGGCCGGCCGTACTGAAAAGAGCCCGCGTAGGGAGGGTGATCGCTCTTTTCGAGAAAATCCTGCAAGAGATAGACGCCAAGGTTGAGGTAGAGGTTGTCCATATCGCCGCAGAAGATATGGAGCTTGCCCTTGAGCTTGGGTCCCAGTTCAGCCCAGTGCTCTTCCAGAAAGTAGCGCAGATCATAGCCATGCTCTCGCATATACTCGGCCACCGCATGGTCGATCCGGCCGGTTCGGGGGTCCCAGAGCGGCTGGGGATAGCCATCCGCAGCGACCGGTCCATAGACTGCTTCCCAGATCGCCAGCTGCTCGCCGGAGCGGGCCCGGCTGCCGAGGACGCTCTCGTAGCAGCTCTGCTCACGGAAGGTGCTGGTCGTCTGCCCGTCATTGGTCCGGCTCATCGGCCGTTCCAGGGTCCGGTACGGGCCATCCCTGAGCGTGAAGGCGTTTTCGTCCTCATAGATATTGAGGATGCCATAGCGGCGGAAATCGACGGGATCGGGAAAGAAGACCCAGGCCCCTCCGAAGAAATCGGGATGATAAACCTGCAGGGCGAGGGCTTCCCAGCCGCCGGTCGAGCCGCCCGACAGCACCCGGGCCCAGGGCTCGCGGATGATCCGGAAGCGGCTTTCAACGGCGGGAATGAGTTCGGTCATGATGGCGTCGCCAAAGGGGCCGTTGTTCGCCGAATTGACGGCATACGAGTCGTCATAATACGGCGTCGGATGCTGCAGGACCACGCAGATCATGCGCGGGAAATCCTCCGCAATCCACTGCTGGTAGAACTCGTACCCGGTTTCATCCGAGTTCCTGAGCCGGCGCGCGCGTTCGGCCTCCGTTTCAGGCCGCGGCTCGGTATCAAAACCGTGGGCGGGATCCAGGGAAAAGTGGGTCTGCTCATATTCGACCGGATAAAAGAGATCGGGATGATCCACATAGCCTTTGGGCAGCAGCACCGTTGCACCAAGATAGAAGGGATGGCCCCAGAAGCGGCTGAGCAGTTCGCTTTTGATCTTGATGTGTTTGACCCACGGTGTATCCTCGGGCAGGGGGATGGGGGGGATGACCCGGTCGAGCGTCAGCCGGCAGTCCAGGCCCGCCGCAGGATCCCAGTGAATTTTAAGCGGGGCGCTATACAGGTTGCCGGGAGAGACCGTGAAACGTTGTCCTTCCCACTGATCCATATGCGCCCAGATAACGTGTCCATCTGTGCGGTGGAATTCCGTATAGACGTTTAGCAGCGCCTGAATCACATAGTCGCCTGCCGGAAAGGCAGCCAGGCTTTGGACGGGATACCCAGGCGTGGCCGTGTCGATCACAGCCGCTGTGCCGGGAGCCAGCCGGTCGACATCGGTACCGAAGAGGGCCGGGCCGGGTCGTCTCTGCAGCCGGGGTTCGACGTCCGCGCTCTGCGCGACGAAGAGAAAGAGTCTGCCGGTGACGGGCGCGGTGGCGATGGCGGGCGAGAGGGTGACTTGAAGATGGGCTTGCGCCTCCTGGGGGGGGCAGGCAGCGTTTGCTCCCGCAGTGAGCAGGGCCGGGAGAACCAGGGCGGCAGCCAGGGTGGCCCGGCGGATACGGTTCCGGGGGGCGGGATGACGGTCATGCAATGTTGTGGACATGGGCTTCCTTTCCATTTACTCCCCCCAGCTGCAGTTTGGCGCGGGCCCCATCGTATAGATCAGGGTGCCGCCGCGGGTGATTTCATCATGCGATATCCAGGAACGCTGGATCGGCTTTCCGTCCAGTGTCGCCGACTGGATAAAGATATTCTCTTTGCTCAGGTTTCTCGCGATAATCCTGAACCTCTTGCCGGGATAGATGCTCCGGTTGAGGTGGATCGTCACGGCCGGGAATAACGGGGTGGAAAGCTGATACACCGGATCGCCGGGGCACAGCTGATAGAGCCCCATCGCGCCCAGGGCGTACCAAGCCGACATGCAGCCATAGTCGTCATCCATCTCCTCCAGGAATCCGTCGGGTGTCGCCTTGTAGATGCGGTCGTTGACTGGCTGGGCGAAGGCATTGTGGGTGCCGTAGCGCTGAACCATGGGCTCGGCCAGAATCCGGTGCGTCCATTTCTGGGTCAGCCAGGCCGCGCCGGCGGCGTTGAAGAGATAGGGGGCCTGCAGATCGATCTGATTGCCGGCGGTATAGAGATCCTGGTCGAAGAAGCAGCTCAGTTCCTTGATGAATTCCTCGCGCCCGCCGAAGGCTTCGATCAATCCGGGAAGGTCATGCAGGACATTCCAGCGCCACTGCCACTTGGTGCCCTCATAGGTGTATTTTTCGCGGTTCACGGTGGGATCCTCGGGGAAATCGAGCCAGGTGCCATCCGCGGCGCGCGCCCGGAAAAAGCGCAGCGCAGGGTCCCAGGTGTTGCGCCACCATCCGGCGCGGCGGGCGAAATAGACCTGGTCACCCTCCAGACCGGCGGCCTGCGCCAGGCGCGCCAGGCACCAGCTGTCCCAGGCGTACTCACCGGTCTGGTCCGGGCGCGCCGGAATGTAGCCGATGGCGTCGTAGTGCGGGCCCGCTTGCATCAAGGCCTCCCGCTTCAGAAGCGGATAGAGTTGCGCCAGGTCGAGATCGCAGAGCCCCTTGAACCAGGCGTCGGTCATAACCATCAGCATATGCTCGTTACGGCAGTTGTCATAGGCGAGAAAACCGTTTTTGCCGGTGAGCGAGAACCCCGATCCCGGGCCGTGCGGCGCATGTGCGCCATCCGGGCGCTCCCAGTCGCCTTGCTCATAGAGGTCGCGCAGCGAGCAGACGATATCGCGATAGACTTCCGGCAGATAGAGGCTGTACAGAGGATACACGGTGCGGAAGGCGTCCCAGAAAGCATAGTCATCAAAATGGATGTAGCCGGTGGCGGTATGGATCCTTTCGTCGAGGCCTGGATAGGTGCCGGCAATATCGGTGGTCGTGACCGGCAGAAAACAGGTGTGATAAAGCGCGGTATAAAAAATGGTTTTATATTCCGCGTCGCCCTCGACCTCGATGGCTTCGAGCCGGCGGTTCCACTCTTGCAGGGCCTCCTTTTGCCGGTCCGCAAAGTCAAAGTCGGGATTTTCCGCGGCGAGGTTGCGCCGCGCCGCTGCGATGCCGGTCAGCGATACTCCGACGCGGATCTCCACCGCCTGGCCGGCCAGATCGCCAAAGTCGAGCACCAGTCCGCCACCGGCGCTTTCCGGCAGGAGCTCGCTCCCGGCGATTTGCGGCAGGGGCTCACTCCCGGCGGTTGCCGGCAGGAGCTCGAGCTCGGCTGATTCCGGCAGGAGCTCGCTCCCGGCCGCCGCCGGCACGACCCGGCTCCTGGGGCTCTCCGGTGGCCGCCGCTCTCCGGCCAGAGTTGTGCCGTTCCATACCTGCACAGAGCGGACCGGGTGGTTGAACTTGACCACAAAGTGGATGCCATTATAGACACGCTGCGTGCCCTCGATGGTGCAGGGATCGCGCAGAATGCAACTCAGGCCGCGCGAACGCAGCCGGTTGCCTTCAAACAGGAACAGCCGGGCGGCGCGGCCGCGGGGATAGTAATATCGATGGCTGGCTGTATGCGCCGTCGCGGTCAACTCCACCGCAATGCCGTCGCGGCTGAGGCGGACGGCATAATAGCCGGGCCGTGCCTTCTCGGACTTTTTATCGATCTCGACGACCGGATTGCTGAGGAAGGTGTCCGATGGCAGGGTGCAAAACGGGAGAAGGGAGAGCAGACCGGCACGATCGGTGCGGCGCGTGCCGCCTGAACTGCCCTTATGAAAATGGCTAAAGCCCCGTACATGGCGATCGGCATAATCATATCCAGAATGGGCATAATCTCCGTCAGCACTCAGGCTGCCGGGCCAGGTATCGGGGCACAACTCGATCAGCCCGAAGGGAACATTGGCGGCCGGGAGCCACTGCCCATGATCCCCCTGGGTGCAAATAAAGGGATTGACATATCCGACAGGTTGGCCGGAGCGCTGGCTGTACGCCGCTCCGGTGCTGCCGGCGATGCCAACGGCGGCAAGGAGCAAGCTCAAAACTCGATGCATGGCGGGGGTACACTCCTTGAAAGGTTCCTGATCAGTACTGCGGGATTAGTCCGGTGCAGGCTGGCTCCCCCGGCCAATGCGAAACCGACGGCATGGCGCCCGCGGGAGGTGTTCCGCTGCGACACGCCAGAGACGGGCCTTCAATATACGAGCTTATTGGGAAGGGTTCAAACACTAATTTGCCGGAGGAAATATTTGTTAATTTGCCCAGGGATGGGTACTATGTACGACGCTATTATTGCATAATTCAGGATCCTCCACCTAATCCGGGACTACCGATGATTACCCGATATGCCCTTGATCAAGTTCTTGTTGCAATGCTTCTGTGCACCCCTTTCGCCGCGCCATCCGCGGCTCGCGCCGGCCGGCACGCCGTTTTTTATGTGGCGCCGGCCGGGGCGGACTCGAACAGCGGCGCGTTTTCCGCTCCCTTCGCCACGCTTGAGCGGGCGCGTGACGCGGTCCGCGCGGAAAGGAAGCGTGCGCCGGGGACGGCGTGCACGGTCTACCTGCGCGGGGGACTCTATCCCCTGCACGCCACCGTTGCGTTCAATGAACGGGACAGCGGCCAGGCGGGTGCCCCGGTACTCTTTAAAGCCTGGGCGGGAGAGGAGGTCCGCCTCTCCGGCGGCGTCCGCATTGCGTCCGGCCGCGTGGGGCCGGTCAGTGATAGCACCGTGGCCAACCGCCTGATCACCCGGGTGCGAGATAAAATCCTCCAGATCGATATTGCCGGAGTGCCGGCTGACATGTCGCGCCTCCAGCCGCATGGCTTCGGCCGGCCTTACTCGATGCCGCCGCCGGAGCTCTTCGGCCGGGAGCGGGCCTACGTTCTGGCGCGCTGGCCCAACCGCGGCTATACTGGCTATGACCGCGTGGTTGCCGAAGGATCCCGTCCCTGCGATGGCGATACCTCGGGGCGCGGCGGGGTGATCGTCTATCAGGCCGGCCGCATCGATCGCTGGCAGCACGCTGAAGAACCATGGATTTCCGGTTTTTTCCATTACGGATTTGCCGATGATGCGGTAGCGGTCGGGAAGGTCGATTCCGGCAAAAAAGAGCTGACCACGGCGCAGCCCACCTTTTATGGCTTTGCCGCCGGGGAAAAATTCAACGGCTTTTACGGCTTTAATATGCTCGAAGAGATCGATCTGCCGGGCGAGTATTACCTCGACCGCCGGCGCCAGCGCATCTATTTCTATCCCTTCGACAACGAGGATTTTTCCGACCTCAGTCTCTCACTCTGCGAAGCACCACTGCTGGCCATCGAAAACGCGGCTTGCCTCCGGTTCGAGGGGATCACCTTCGAATGCACGCGGGGCATGGGCGCCTGCATCGAGGGTGGCCATGACATCCAGTTTATATCGTGCACGTTTCGCAACATCGGCACGATCGCCCTCTGTTTCGGACAGGGGGTCGGGCCGGATGGCAGGCCGGCCTCGCGCATGCTCGGCCATTTCAAGGAGTACCTCTACAGCCATCAGACCTGGGACCGCCACTGCGGCAGCAGCCACCTCGTCGAAAACTGCGAGATCTATAATATTGGGGCAGGCGGGATCATCCTCGGTGGCGGTGACCGGATCACGCTGACGCCTGGCCATAACCGGGTTTCCAACTGCGCCATCCATGATTTCAATCGCCATGAAAAGAGCTATCGCGGTGCGATCAACCTCGATGGGGTCGGCAACATCATCGATCATAACGAGATCTATAACTGTCCCGGGGTGGCCATCCATTTGAACGGCAACGATCATCGGATCGAATACAACATCCTCCATGATGCAGTCACCGATGGCCATGATATGGGAGCGCTCTACTATGGCCGCAATCCCGGCGAGCGCGGCACGATCGTCCGTTACAACTATTTTCATCATATCGGCCCGAGAGAGGGGCTGATCATGTCCATCTATCATGACGACGGCGCTTGCGGCATGCAGGTCTATGGCAACCTTTTTTACAAGCCGGGTACCGTCGCGGTGATGATCGGCGGCGGCAGCGATATCGTCTATCGCAACAATATCTTTGTCGATGTGCCTCTGGCCTTTCACATCGATAACCGCGTGCAGAACTGGGCGGGTGCCGAGTTCGCCGGACCCGATGGCCTCTATCGGCGCCGCCTCGAGGAGGTCGGCTACGATCGTTCGCCCTATGCCGAGGCCTATCCCGAATTGTGCCACTATTGGGAGGCGCCCTTCGGCTTGCCACGGCGCAATCTCATTGAAGACAATCTCTTTTGCTCGGTTGGCCAGTTCCATAACGGCGCGCCCGAGTGGGTGCAGACCGGCCGGAATTATTTCACGGACGGCGACCCCGGCTTCGCACAGATGGCGCGGATGGACTTTCGGCTGCGCAGTGATGCGAGCGTCTATGCGCTCCTGCCGGATTTCAAAATGCTTCCCCTGGCGGAGATGGGGCGGCAGCGCCCGGCGCGCAGCGCTGCGGTGAAGTGAAACCCGGGATGACGCGCGCAAAAAACAACCCTGCATATAATCCCGTCGAGGCCTGGTGAACTATGAAAGGTTATCCCCTCTTGTTCGTGCGAAATTTTTTGAAATGGGTCGGGCTGTTGCACCTGGCCGTGCTCCTCATCACGGTCAGCGCGGCCGAAAAGCGAAGCCGCGGCATCGGCATTTATCCGGGCGATCCACGCGAGGATTTTTCTCCTTCACTGCGCGCCGATGCCCGGACCTACCGGAACATCGCTCTGCTCCGGCCGGTGTATGGCTCGGGCAGCTATGATTTCTATCTGACGCCGCAGTTGATCACGGACGGTGTGATTGAGACGGAGATGCCGGGCTGGCTGGTGGTCTCGAGCAGCCAGGACGGGATCTATCCGCGCCCGGACCGGGAAAAACTGGTCGACCGCAATGTTTCCACGCGCATGGTCTTCGACTCGGCAAACTTTTGGGTGCAGATCGAGCAGGCGGGCCACTGTGTCCTGCCTGCCGTCGATGGCTTCCGGTTCAGTGGTACTGTTTCGGTCGATACCTGCAAAAAGGAGATTGAGCCCTGGTCGATCCGGGTCACCGGCTCCAGCGATGGCGCCGGGTGGCAGGAGATCGGGGTTTTATCCGGCACCGGCCTCGTCGGTGATACCCTCACCGGCTACCGGCGAAACATCTATCCGCAGAATTACCGGGTTTTCCATGAAACCTGGCGTCTGCCGCAGCCGGTCCGCTATTCGTTTTATCGCGCGGAATTCAGTTCCGCGAATATCGAGAGCTGGCGATTGGCGGAGGTGCAGCCCATGGATCAGGGCGAACCCTGCAGCATCGGCGGCCCGTATGCATTTTCCAGTGCCTGGAAGAGTGCGGGCGCACAGCAGGAATGGCTTTATGTCGATCTCGGCGCGATCTGCGCCTTTGACCGGATCGATATTTTCTGGCTGAGACGCGCTGAATCAGGATCCATCCTGATTTCCGATGATGCCCGCAGCTGGAAAAAGATCGCCGAGCTGCCAAAGAATTCCGCCATGAATGATGTGATCCGGTTCGATCTCAGGCTGCGCGCCCGGTATGTGCGTTTGAATCTGAACAGGGCGTTGTCACCAGCCGATGGTTACATCATCAGCGAGATGGAAATATATGGAACCGGCGCCCCTGTTGCGGTCGCTCATCCTCAGGCCAGGGCGGAGAGCCGGGGCGTTCTCCCCCTCTCGGGCGGGGCCTGGAAACTGCAAAGGAGCTCGCTGGCCGCCGATCCGCTGACTGCCATTTCCCAAACTGGCTATGATGACCGGTCCTGGATCCAGGCGACCGTCCCGGGAACCGTGCTGGTTTCGTATCTCAATAATGGCATGATCCCCGATCCGGATTATGGGGATAATCAGTTCCTGATTTCCGATTCCTATTTCTACTCGGACTTTATCTATCGCGACGAGTTCCTGCTGCCGGGATCCTGGGAGGGCAGCAGGATCTTTATCCATCTCGATGGCATCAACTGGAAGGCGGACCTCTATCTCAACGGCAAAAAGTGCGGCCGGGTGGAGGGTGCGTTTGCGCGCGGGAAATGGGATGTGACCGATGCGGTCCGGCCCGGCCGGAGAAATGCCCTGGCGGTGTACATCTGCAAAAACCTTGCACCCGGCTTTGTGAAGGAACCGACCCTGCGGGATCATCAGGCCAATGGCGGCGAGCTCGGACTGGATAATCCCACGTTTCACGCTTCCGTCGGATGGGACTGGTTTCCCTCCACGCGCGGCCGGAATATCGGAATCTGGAATGAGATCTGGCTTTCAAAAAACGGCAGTGTGACTCTCGAAGACCCCTGTGTTTCATCCCGGCTCCCCTTACCGGATACCACATCGGCCGATCTGACCATCCAGGTCACGCTGGTGAACCATCAGACGCAGCCGGTCAGCGGCAAACTGGCCGGAAGCGTCGGCGCGGCCTCTTTTTCTCTCCCGGTCTCCCTGGCAGGCGCGGAGACCAGGACGATCGCGCTGGATCCCTCCCGGATCGCGGCGCTGCACATCGCCCATCCGCGACTCTGGTGGCCAAACGGTTATGGCAAACCCTCCCTCTATGACGTCAGACTCGAGTTTATCAGCGCTGCCGGCCTGGTATCCAACTCCAGGGCGTTCAAAACCGGTATTCGGGAGCTGTCGTATTCCGAAGAAGGAGGCCGATTGAAGATTTGGATCAACGGCAAGCGCTTCATCGCACGCGGCGGCAACTGGGGCTTTTCAGAATCCAACCTCCGCTACCGGTCACGGGAGTATGACATTGCGGTACGCTATCACCGGGAAATGAATCTGAACATGCTACGAAACTGGGTCGGCCAGACCGGCGATGATGAATTTTTTGCGGCATGCGACAAGTACGGCATCATGGTCTGGCAGGATTTCTGGCTGGCCAACCCGGGCGACGGGCCCAATCCCGCCGATACCCGGCTCTTCATGCAAAACGCGGAAGATTTTGTCAAGCGCATCCGCAACCATCCCGCGATCGCTCTGTATTGCGGCCGGAATGAAGGCTATCCGCCGGCGGAGATCGACAGCGCCCTCCGCGTCCTGCTGCCCCGGATCGCTCCCGGCATCCACTATATCTCCAGTTCAGCGGATGAGGTGGTCAGCGGTCACGGTCCCTATGCCGCCCGCTCCTTGCGCTATTATTTCCAGGAGAGGGCCACGCCAAAACTGCACAGCGAGATCGGACTTCCCGCTCCGGTCTCCTGGGCCAGCCTGCAAGCGATGATGCCCGATTCCACGCTTTGGCCGGTCCAGCGGCTCTGGGCGGTGCATGATTTCAGCATGGAGAGCGCGCAGGAGGGGGACAACTTTATGCGGCGGCTGGAAGACCATTTTGGCAAGGTGGATAACGCGCGCGAATGGCTGGAATACGCCCAGTGGCTCAGCTATCAGGGGTTTCGCGGCATCCTCGAAGCCCAGGCCAGGAACCGGATGGGGGTGCTGTTCTGGATGACGCACTGCGCCTGGCCATCCTTCGTGTTTCAGACTTACGACTATTACTTCGAGCCCACCGGCGCCTATTTCGGCTGCAAAAAAGGCAGCGAACCACTCCATATTCTCTGGAATGCCGCCACCGACAGCATCGAGGTGGTAAACATGAGCATCGCGGGTGGCAGCAACCTCATCGCCACCGTCGAGCTGATCAACCTCGACGGTTCGACCGCCGCCCGTCGTTTCTTCAACGCCGATTGCCCCATCGATCAGGTCCGGCGCATTTGCCGGCTGGAGCGCCCCGCCGCGCTGAGCCCGACCCATTTCATTCGTCTCCGGCTTGAACAACGGGGGCGGCCGGTCGCGGAGAATTTTTACTGGAGCAGTCGGCGCGAGGAGGATTTTCACGAGATCGCGCAGCTGGCAAAGGTAAAACTCGATCTCCGGGTCCGTTCACGCCGCCAGACCGGCAAGTGGTTCCTGTCGGCGAATCTGGCCAACTCCTCCTCGACGCCTGCGCTGATGGTCCGGCTCGAGATCATGGGGGCGAAAGACAAGGAGCGCATCCTGCCGGCCGTGTTCAGCGATAATTTCATTTCGTTGATGCCAGGCGAGCAGCGGCAGGTGGAGATAGAAGTGGATGAGGCCGACTGCCGCGGCGGCCAACCCATGGTCGCGCTGGAGGGGGTCAACCTGCGCTGAGGCTGCGGTGTGCGGCGCGGGCGGCGGCCCTGCAGCACCTGTTCATACCCCGCGCTAGTGGTTCAAGCCCTGCAGCGTCGGTCCGTGCCCTGCAGGCGGCGGCCTGTGCCCGGCAGGCACGACGGTATTGGTTTCGCCGTCGCGCTCTATTCGAACCGGGAGACCAACTCGTAGCGCCCTCCAGCCAGGGTCATTTCGATCCGGCCGGGCCTCATATGGACGGCATAGCGGCAAGCGAGGGCGGCAGCCGGCCTGCCGTTGAGAGTCACCGCGCCGGCCGCGGTTGCCGGGAGGGTGACCACCGCTGCAGCGGCGGGCGGCACGCTCAGGCGCAGCGTGAAGCGGTCCGTATCTTTGCGCCACTCGATCCGGATGGGGCCCTGCGGCGATGGCACCGTTCCTTGCGCCCAGGAGAGGTCGCCGGGATGCGGCTGGACGGCAAAGGTGCTCCAGCCCGAGGACAGGGGTTCGGCCCCGAGGACTTTTTGCGGCAGCAGCGCGGTCGGCCCGGAGCTCCAGGCATGCGAGGCGGAACCCACATCGCCTTGCCACGCCGCAATATCCCAGGCTTCATGCCAGGCGCCGTTGAAGAAAGGCGAGTGCATCTGCGCTCCCCAGTGGCTGCGGACATAGTTCAGCGCCCAAACCGGTTCGTCCGCAAAAACGCTGCAGAGCACATAATAGGCGAAGGACTGCTCGCTGCACTTTCCCTGGCTGGTGATGTAGCGGACGATTCCGGCTCGGGCCGCATCATCGGCCAGGCCATAGAGCAGGGCATAGACCTGGGTTTGCGGGCTGAATTTCGCGCTGCCGTAGCTGTCGCGGAACAATCCGGTCGAATCGGACCAGAGCCAGCGGTGCATATTCGTTTTCAAGAGGCCCGCTTCGCCCAGCCATTGTCGGGCCCGGGGTTCGTCGTGCAGAGCCTGTTGCGCCAGCATCGCCGCCTGCTGCAGGGCGGCATAGTAGAGGGCGTTCAAGGCGGTGATCTCGTTGCGCAGATCCATCGGGAAATTACGCGGATGGTCGAGCACGATCCAACCGGGGGTGTCCTTGATCAGTCCATGCTCCGCGCTGATAAAGCCTGCCATATATCCCAGCAGCCGGGTCAGGTTGGGATAAACCTGGCGGACCAGCTCGGTGTCGCCAAAGTACTGGAAATACTCGCCGAGCATGATGATCCATTCCAGCTCATAATCCGGCAGGTATGCCGACGTATGGGGGCCGAGCAGCCAGCCGGTGGGGTATCGGGAGCGGATCGCACCTGCGGCGCTCCAGCGCTGGGATTCGGCGCCGCAGAGCAGATTATAGCGGGTCAAAAAATTGGAACTGCCGCCGAAGGCATAAAAGGCATATTTCTGCAGATAGCGCGCATCGCCGGCGATGTACTGCGTTTGCTCGCGCCACGGGGTATCCATATAGGTGTCCTGTGCGCACAGGCGGATGCTGTTGCGGCCGATATCCCAGATGGCATTGAGCAGGCTATCCGAACAATAAAAGTCACCCGCATCTCGCAGGTCATAGCCCCGGGTCATGGCGGAGATCTTGGCGATCTTGACGCAGTCCGGCGCCGTGAGAGAGAAGTAGCGGAAGCCCCGCCAGGTGGCGGGCTCCCAGGCTTGCGCGCCCGCACGGGTGAGATATACGTCGGTAAAGTCGACGCGTTTGCTGGTACTGACGCTGCTGTCCGCATTCAGGCGCTCGCCCGTGCCGAGCTCGAGGAGGAGGCCGGCCTGGGGGGCATCGATCTCGATGCGCGGAGCGGCCGCTACCTCGCGGCCAAAGTCATAGATGATCGCCTTGCCGCTTCGCCAGCAGCGGAGTGGCAAGGCGGTGCCCCGGCGCAGCGGCGGCCGGTGCACGACCACGATCTGATTCCAGGGCGCCAGCGGGGGAACGCCGATGGCGCGGGCGTTCTCCCAGCCAGCCGCGGGGCCGCTTTCCGCTTGCCAGTTTTCGGGCATCCGGGAGGCGTCGTACTTTTCATTATAGCCGATCAGCCGCGGCCGGTCCTCGCCGAGCCCTGTGCGCATCTTGCCGGAGGGTTCCCAGGCGGCCGCGTGCCGGACCTGCCAGCTGGCGTCGGAGAGGATCTGCAGTGGCTTTGCGTGATCGCATTCCACCCGGCACTGGAAGAAAAAGCCGGCCCGGGCCTCCATACGATGATGCATGCCCAGGCCATAATTATAGGTGATGGCGGCGATGATATTGCTGCCCGCCTGCAGGTAGGGGGAGAGGTCGTACTCTTCATAGACCTGGAATTCCGGATCGCAGTTCACCGGAATGCGATCGAGCAGCTTGCCGTTGATGTAAACATCCGCAAAAGCGCTGGCCGAAATAAAGGCTCTGGCGTGCTGCGGCGCGGCGGGCAGGGTGAAGAGCTTGCGGATGAGAAGATGGTCGTCCTGCGGGTTGATCTCGCCGCTGTCCCAGATCCAGTGGGCCGCCGGGAGGATCCCGTTCAGAGTGGTGGCCGGAGCCGCAATCGTTGCGCCGCAGTACGCCGCGAAGCGCGCCCGGGCGCCGCGCTGGGCCTCTGTTTTGGCTGAGGCGCAGACGACGGCGGGGAGGAGGAACGCCAGCAGCGCGATTTGCTGAAGATCATTTTTCATAGAGGGGATTCCCTGTTTGTGCATGCTGAACCGGTCATCGCCGCTGCTCGCCCCATCGGGCGCAGCTGGTCCATGAGGTCCGCGGCGATTGTCCTGAACCCCAACCTTAACGAAAGAGATCCTGACCATGAAGCACACTGCGCGATTGCTCTGCACCCTGCTCCTCACCGTCCTGCTGCCGGCGGCGCTCCTCGCCCGCGGCGGCCAGGGCGACCTGCTGCCCGAATCCTGGCGCCGGGCCTGGGAAACACCACCGGCGGAGTGCCGCCCGCTGCAGATCGTCCACGGGGCCGATATCCGCGACCAATCCCGCTATTACAAGGAAAGCTGCGGATTGGGCGGCGTGGTCTGCAACGTGCCCTTTGGCGATACCTATCTGCGATCGGCGGCAGAGTGGCAGATCTTCGTGGAGGGCGTCCGCGCCATGCTGGATAACGGACTGCGGGTATGGATTTACGACGAGGATGGCTATCCCAGCCTGGCCGCCGGCGGCGGGGTACTGCAAGCCGATCCGTCGCTGCAGTCGCTGGAAATGGTCTATGACCGCGAGAATCCGCAGCATCCCTTCCAGGTGCGTCCCTGCTATGAGTTCACCCATGCCAGCAACAATTTTTACGCGGCGCGCAAATATCCCAATCCCCTCGATCCCCGCTCCACGCAGCAATTCATCGCGCTGACCCATCAGGCCTATCGCGACCACCTGGGTCCCGAACTCTTTGGCAGGATCGAGGCCTTTTTTAGCGATGAACCCTCGATGATGGGACTCAATCTCGGGCAGCTCCGCGAGAGCGTGCGCAAAAATGTGCGCGTCATCGATCCGCTCGATCCCGGCAAGAAGAATCTGCCGATGATTTCCTGGGCTGCGGATCTGCCGGAGCGCTACCGTGAACGATACGGCCAGGATCTGATGGCGGTGATTTCCTCCCTGTTCAGCGGCGATGCAGAAGAGGATCGGGTTGTCCGGCAGCAATTCTGGTCGCTGCTGGCGGATCTCGATTATCGCTTCTACTACAAGGCGATTCAGGAGTGGCTGCGCACGGCACGACTGGAGCATCAGGGCCAGGGGCCGGTGGCCTCGGGACATGGATTGCGGGAGGAAAACCCGCTCTGCCATGTCCCGCTCGATGGCAACAAACTCCTGGTCAGCAGGGGTTTTGACATCCCCGGCCTCGACCAGCTCAGCTCCGATCCCGCCATCTGGGCGGAGGAGGCCTGGATGGCCGTCGCCTTTCCGGCCTCCGCGGCCGCATTGCAGGGGCAGCGCCGCGTGATGTGCGAAATGAGCGACTTCGATCAGACCATTCACGGCCGGGCGCCGGCCAATCTCGCACACATGCAAGCCGCCGCGGCCTGGCAAATGGCCTTTGGCGTCACCGATTTCAATCTCTACTATACCATCGTGCCGGGCCAGGAGTATCCCTACCGTGGCGAAAAGGAATATCGGGCCTACTGCACCTTCGTCGGCCGGGTGAATGCCCTGCTGAAACCGGCCCGGCCGCTGCGCCGGGTGGTGCTCTATTATCCGATCAATGACCTGCAGCGCGAGTACCACCCGGTGGCGGAGAAAATGGACCGGACGACGCAGAATGAACGGGCGGTGCGGCTGGAGAGTTCCTTCACCCGATGGGGGGGAGATCTGCTGCAAGCCCAGATCCCCTTTACCCTGGCCGACGCGGCGAGTCTGGAAAAGGCTGCCGTCACGGCGAAGGGGAGCCTCCGTCTTGGCGATTCAGAATATAGCGCGCTCGTCTTTCCCGAGGGCATCACTCTGCCGGGCCCGCTGCGGCAGTTGGTGGACCAGTCGCGCGCGGCGGGCGTGGCGGTGGTGCTGATGCCGGATTCCTTGCGCTCACCGGCTCCCGGTGCGCTCCTGCAGCAAACAGGCCGGCCTGCGGCCCTCTCGCCCGCCGATTCGACGATCGCCTACGGCGAGTTCGAGCGGGAGGGGCGCCGGATATTCATCCTGGTCAATACAGGGAATGCGCCTTATACGGGCGAGCTCAGGGTCGAGCGGGGCCGGCACGCGATCGTCCTTGATCCGGCGGCCGGAGGCTTGGGGGAAGAACAGCCGATACGGCATCATGCCGTGCCGGTCCAACTGCCGCCACTGGCCACACGGCTGCTGGTGACCCAATAAAATCTCGGCTGTGCGGAGCTGAATCGGGCGCGCTGCCGCAAGGGCGGGGTAACGCGCTTACGGCATAAAGGCGCTCCCGGCCCCGGCGGGGGCAAGCCCCTCCGAGCGGGTGACGTAGGCGGCGGTGACGACATCCCCGGTCACATTCAGCGTCGTCCGCCCCATGTCGAGAATGCGGTCCATGCCGAGAATGATGGCGATCCCTTCCGGGGGCACCCCCACCGCGTTCAGCACCATCATCAGCATCGGCAGCGAGGCCCCGGGAATGCCGGCGGTGCCGACCGCCATCAGTACCGAGAGGATGACCACGATGAGCATCGAACCCACACCGAGGGAGATGCCGAAGACCTGGGCCAGGAAGAGCACGGTCACCCCCTCATAAAGGGCAGTGCCGTTCATGTTCATCGTCGCGCCGAGCGGCAGGACGAATCCGGCGATATCGGCGGGAATGCCCAGCTTTTCTTCGGATTCCTTCAGCGTGGTCGGCAGGGTGGCATTGCTGGAGCTGGTGGAAAAGGCGGTCACCATGATCGGGATGATGCGGCGGAAAAACTCGAGCGGCCGGACCCGGCAGACAAAGAGGAGCAGGAGCGTGTAGATCCCGAAAAGGAAGATGAGATAGCCGCCGAAGGTGATCAGGACAAAATAGAGCAATTTTTCGAGCAGGTCCATGCCAAAGCGGGCGACGACGTTGAAGATCAGGGCCGGGACAGCGATGGGCGCCAGGCTCATCGCGAATCCAACGATTTTGATCATGGCCTCGGAGGTCACCTCCAGCGCGCCCGTCACCAGATGGGTCTTGTCCGACCGGACCAGGGTTAGGGCGGCACCGAAAACGAGGGCGAAAAAGATGACCGCGAGCATGTCCATGTTCACCATGGCGGCCAGGGGATTGCGCGGGATGATGTTGATAAAGGTGTCGACGCCGAATCCACCCTTGTCCTTGAAGGAATCGCTGCGCTGCAGGATCTCCCCGCGGTAGGTCTCGAGCAGGCGCGTCTGCGTGGCCTGGTCAAATCCTTCGCCCGGCTTTAGCAGCGAGACCGAACTCATCCCCAGGATAGTGCTGAGCGTGGTCAGGAGCATAAACATCGCGAAGGTTTTCATGCCGATGCGTCCCAGCCGGCGCAGATCGCCGAGGTTGGTGACGCCGACGGTGAGGGTGGAGAAGACCAGGGGGACGACGGTCATAAAGAGCAGGTTCAAAAAGATCCTGCCGAGGGGACCGGTGACGTATTTGATCACCACCTCATTGACGAAGGCGGCAACCTCCGGATTGCGGGCCCCGGCCAGGTTGGCGGCGATGCCGAGAAGAATGCCGAAGACGAGACTGATGAGAATTTTGGAATGGAGTGCGATTTTCTTGGGCGTGCGCATCGGGACTCCCAGGACTTAAAGCAGTGGGGTTGGACCGCAGGGCAGGCCGGTTCCGGCTGGAGTGCGGCGTCGGCTGGTATGATGGTACAAATAACCGGCGCAAAAGTCAAGGAAAATGGTGGGAGTTTCCGTGGGCCAGGCCGGCAGCGGGTGCGGCTTCCAGCGCGCCGCCGCGCGGCCGGTGAAATAGTCCTTGCACCCCAGACAAAAAATCACGATATTCAAAAATAAGCCAGCCGGCCGCACCTCCCCACGTGATCCGCCGCATCCCTCTGCAGCATTCCCACACATCACCCGGGTCCCGCCGGCCCAAGGGGAGAGAGCTGCGGTCTCTGATGGAAGGATGAACATGAGATCGGACCAAATCAAACAGGGCATCGACCGTGCGCCGCACCGTGGACTGCTTAAGGCGACGGGGCTGACCGATGCAGACATGGACAAGCCCTTCATCGGCATCTGCAACTCGTTCACCGATCTGATCCCCGGCCATATCCACCTGCAGGAATTCGGCCGCAAGATCAAGGCCTCGGTGCGGCAGGCCGGTGGCGTTCCCTTTGAATTCAATACCATCGGCGTCGATGACGGTATCGCCATGGGCCATGCCGGCATGTATTTCAGCCTCCCCTCGCGCGAATTGATCGCCGACAGCGTCGAGACCATGGCCTCCGCCCATCCGCTCGATGCGCTGATTTGCATCCCCAATTGCGACAAAATCGTGCCGGGCATGGTGATGGCGGCGGCGCGGCTCAATATCCCGACCCTGTTCATTTCGGGCGGGCCGATGGCCAAGGGGCGTACGGCCGCCGGCGAGGCGATCGACCTGATCTCGATTTTCGAGGGACTCGGCCAGTATCACGCCGGCCGCCTCTCCGCCGCGGCGCTCAAGGAGCTCGAGGACCGCGCCTGCCCCGGCTGCGGCAGCTGCGCCGGGATGTTCACCGCCAACAGCATGAATTGTCTGCTCGAGGCCCTCGGCATGGCCCTGCCCGGCAACGGCACGATTCTCGCCACCGATCCGCGCCGCGAGGCGCTGATCGATCGATCCGGTGCGGCCATCATGCGGCTGCTCGAACTCGACCTCAAGCCGCGGGATATTCTCATGCCGCGGGCGTTCCGCAACGCTCTGATCCTCGATCTGGCGATGGGCGGATCGACCAACACCATCCTCCATACCCTGGCCATCGCCCACGAGGCCGGTGTCAAGATCGATCTGGCCGGGCTCAATACCCTGGCCGACCAGGTGCCTTATCTCTGCAAGGTATCGCCGGCCTCGCGGATGGTCCATGTCGAGGACGTCGACCGCGCCGGCGGTGTCTCCGCCATCCTCCAGGAACTGAGCCGCATCGCGGGACTGCTCGATCCCGGCGCTGTCACCGTGACCGGCCAAAGCCTCGGCGAGAATATCGCCCGGGCTGAAATTCTCGATGAGACCGTGATCCGACGGCTTGACCATCCCTACGCTGCCCGGGGCGGGCTGGCGATTCTCTTCGGCAACCTCGCGCCGCTTGGTGCGGTGATCAAGACCGGAGCCGTGGCCGAGGCGATGTGGCGCCACAGCGGTCCGGCGCGGGTCTTCGACGCGGAGGAGGCGGCCATCGCGGCGATCAACAGCGGGCGCATCCAGCAAGGCGATGTGGTTGTCATCCGCTACTGCGGACCCAAAGGCGGGCCGGGCATGCCCGAGATGCTCTCGCCGACCTCGGCGATCATGGGAATGGGATTGGGCGAAAGCGTGGCCCTGATCACCGACGGCCGCTTCTCCGGCGGCACCCGCGGCGCCTGCATCGGCCATGTCAGCCCCGAAGCGGCGGCGCGCGGCCCGATCGCCGCCGTGCAGGAGGGGGATATCATCGACATAGACTTGCACCAGCGTACCCTGAATCTCCGGCTGGACGCCTCCGCGATCAACAGCCGGCTGCAGCAGCTGCCGCCCTTCGCGCCCAGGTACCGGCGCGGTTGGCTGGCACGCTATACCCGCATGGTCACCTCCGCCCATACGGGCGCTGTGCTGCAGGACCTTGAACCCGAATAAACGAGCCGCCCTATGAATACGCATGTTTCACGCACCCTCTTTGCCAAGATATGGAAGAACCATGTCGTGAGCCAGGAGCCCGGCGCTCCGGTTGTACTTTATATCGATCTCCAGCTCATCCACGAGGTCACCTCGCCGCAGGCCTTTCAGGGACTGCGCGAGCGCGGCCTGCCGGTGCGCCGGCCCTCCCAGACCGTGGCGACCATGGACCATTCGATACCGACCACCGCTCCCGGGGTGCGGTGGCACGATCCCCTTGCCAAGGCCCAACTCGCCCGACTCGAGCGCAACTGTGCGGAATTCGGCATCCCGCTTTACGGCGCCGATGACCCCGGCCGCGGGATCGTCCATGTCATCAGCCCCGAACTCGGACTCACCCAGCCGGGGATGACCATCGTCTGCGGCGACAGCCACACCGCCACGCACGGAGCCTTCGGCGCCCTGGCCTTCGGGATCGGCACCAGCGAGGTGGAACATGTCCTCGCCACCCAGACCCTGCTGCAGAATCGTCCGCAAACCATGGAGGTGCGCGTCGAGGGCACCCTGAAGCGGGGCGTCACCGCCAAGGACATCATTCTCGCCCTGATCGCCCGGATCGGAGTGGGCGGCGGCACCGGCTGCGTCATCGAGTACACCGGCAGCGCCATCCGCAGCCTCGATATGGAAGGCCGGATGACCATCTGTAACATGAGCATCGAGGCCGGGGCGCGTGCCGGCATGATCGCCCCTGACGACGTTACTCTGGCCTACCTGGAGGGCCGGCCTTTTGCTCCCGCAGGGGCGGCCTGGGAGCAATGTGCGCAGGAATGGCGCCAGCTGGCCAGCGATCCCGACGCCCGATTCGATGCCACCGTAACGCTCGACGCCGGTGCCCTTCCGCCGATGATCACCTTCGGCACCAACCCGGCCATGGGCATTGCCATCGACGGGATCGTCCCGGATCCTTACGCCCTGACCGACCTGGATGCACGGTTGACCCTGGACAAGGCCCTGCGCTATATGAAGTTAACCCCGGGCCAGCCAATCCGCGGACAAAAGATCAACGTGGTCTTTATAGGCTCCTGCACCAACGGACGCATCAGCGACCTCCGTGCCGCCGCCGGCCTCCTCAAGGGCCGCAAGGTGGCGGAGGGAGTGCGCACCCTGGTGGTGCCGGGTTCACAGGCGGTCAAGCGCCAGGCCGAGGCCGAAGGGCTGGATCGCATTTTTCTCGCCGCCGGCGCGGAATGGCGTGAGCCGGGCTGCAGCATGTGCATCGCCATGAACGGCGATGAGCTCGCCGCTGGACAGTACGCGGTCAGCACCAGCAACCGCAATTTTGAGGGGCGCCAGGGCAAGGGGGGAAGGACCTTTCTCGCCAGCCCCCTGACCGCTGCCGCCAGTGCCATACGCGGCTGCATCACCGATGCCCGAGAATTGGCCTGACCCCGGCAGGCGATGGCCTGCTCTGCGGCGCAAGCCCGATGTCAATGGGAGAATCCAATGGAAAAATTCACCAAGCTGACCAGCCGCTGCGTCATCTTTCCGATGGCGAATATCGACACCGACCAGATCATTCCGGCCCGCTTCCTCAAGGGAACGGACAAGCAGGGATTGGGTGAGAACCTCTTTTATGACTGGCGCTATGACCAGCAGGGCCAACTGATCCCCGAGGTCATACTCAATCGGCCGGAGGGAAAAGGCGCCAAAATCCTTGTCGCCGGCGACAATTTCGGCTGCGGCTCCAGCCGCGAACATGCACCCTGGGCCCTGGCGGACTATGGCTTCCGCGCCGTGATCAGCAGCAGCTTTGCCGATATCTTTCAAAGCAACGCCCTGAAAAATGGCATCCTCCCGGTGGTCCTCGCCCCCTTCGATCTCGACCGCATCATGGCCACCCCCATATCCCACGGGGGCCCGAAACTGACGATCGACCTGGAAGCGCAAATCGTGACACTGCCAGGCGGCCGCAGGGTTGAGTTTGATATCGACCCCTTCAGCAAGCGCTGTCTTCTCGACGGCATCGACACCCTGGGCTACCTGCTGCAGCGGGAGGACGCGATCGCGGCTTTTGAGTCCGCCCACCCGCCGCGGGTGCAGACCCGCCCGGCTTGATCACTCCCTCTCATTCTTTCGAGGATATGCATGGCAAAACGCGCACTTTATGGTTTCGTTGGCACATTGCTGCTTACGGCGGTCTGCTTTTCCGCCCAGGCGCCGGATACCCTGTGGATCTCCCGGCTGAATTTGAGCGGCATCGCGCAGGGATGGGGACATCCCCGCGCCGATATCTCTCTGGAGGGCAAGCCCCTTACCATCAACGGCCGCACCTGGAGCTGCGGTCTCGCAACCCACGCCGCGTCTTCGTTCCCGATCGATCTCAAGGGCGATGCCCTCCGCTTCCTGGCCGAGGTCGGGGTTGACGATGATGTCAACCAGGAAGCTCCCTCCAGCGTCGTCTTTGTTGTTCGCGGCGACAAGCGCGAGCTTTGGCGCGGCGCGGTTGCCAGGGCTTATCAGCCTGCGCAGCGGGTGGACCTGGATCTGACCGGGATCCGCAAGCTGGAGCTGGTGGTCGAGGATGGTGGGGACGGCATCAACTGGGATCATGCCGACTGGAACGATGCGCGGATCGTCTACCGCGGCCGCAAGCCGGCGGCGATCGTGCCGCCCAAAGTGGCACCTTATCAGCTCACCCCGGCCCCCGGTGCCAAACCGCGCATCAACGGCCCCATGTTGTATAGCGCCCGTCCCGGCCATCCCTTTCTCTACCGGATTCCTGCCACCGGCAAGGCGCCCCTGCGCTATGAAGCCGAGGGGCTGCCCGGCGGGCTGACGCTGGATGCGGCGACCGGCATCATCACCGGCCGGGTGGATGCGCGCGGAACGTATCCGGTCCTGCTGCGCGTCCTGAACAGCCGCGGCCGGGCCGAGCGCGGCTTCAAGATCGTGATCGGTGATCAGATCGCCCTCACGCCGCCGCTGGGATGGAACAGCTGGAACTGCTTCGCCTGTGATGTCGATGACGCCAAGGTACGCGCCGCCGCCGATGCGCTTGTCCAGAGCGGGCTGGCCAGCCACGGCTGGAGCTACATCAACATTGACGACTGCTGGGCGGTCAAACCGGATGATCCCGATCCCCGGATCTCCGGGCCGGTGCGCTATCCCGACGGCCGGATCCGCCCCAATGCCAAATTTCCCGACATGAAGGCGCTCTGCGATTATGTCCACGCCAGGGGACTGAAAATTGGCATCTACACCTCCCCCGGATCGCTGACCTGCGCGGGCTATGCCGGCGCCTGGCAGTTCGAGCCGCAGGATGCGGAGCAGTTTGCCGAATGGGGTGTGGATTACCTTAAATACGACTGGTGTTCCTACGGCGAGATCGCGCCGCATCCCACACTGGAGGAACTGCAGCAGCCATACCGGGTGATGCGCGCCGCGCTTGATCGCGCGGAGCGCGATATTGTGTTCAGTCTGTGTCAGTATGGCATGGGGGAGGTCTGGAAGTGGGGTGCAGAGGTCGGCGGCAACTGCTGGCGCACGACCGGCGATATCACCGACACCTGGCAGAGCATGTCCACCATCGGATTCGGACAGGCGGGGCATGAATCCTATGCGGGGCCAAGCCACTGGAACGATCCGGATATGCTGGTGGTCGGCTGGGTGGGCTGGGGTCCCCAACTCCATCCGAGCCGGCTCACCCCGGATGAGCAGTATACTCACATCACCCTGTGGTCGCTGCTGGCCTCGCCGCTGCTGATCGGCTGCGACCTGACCCGCCTCGATGCTTTTACGATGAACCTTCTCGGCAATGACGAGGTGCTGGCGGTCAATCAGGATGAGAAAGGCGTGCAGGCGCAGCGGGTGGCTCAACGGGATGGGTGTGAGATCTGGGCGCGACCGCTGGCCGACGGCAGCACCGCGGTGGGGCTCTTCAACCGCAACCTTGAGGCCAGGCGGATTACGGTCACCTGGTCCGAACTGGGCCTGCAGGGGGAGCGGCGGGTACGCGATCTCTGGCGGCAGAAGGAGACCAGCCGCTCCAACACCGCCTGGAGGCGCGAGGTCCCGGCCCATGGTGCGGTGCTGGTCAAGATCTACTGAAAGGGAATCGCCATAGTGCAGGAAGAGGAGTGGAAATCAACCATACGGAGCACGTGAAGTGAAAAAAAATATTGTCCTTGTTGCAGTCATGACCCTCTGGATGTCCGCTGCAGGACCTCTGCGCGCGGCCCAGGAGCAGCCGGCGTCGCCATCCTGTCTGCTGCGCGTCGACTATCATTACGGCGAGATCAATCCCTGGCTCTTCTACGAGCGGCCTATCGCAAAGGATATCGGCCTTTCGGTGGTCATGCAGATGTCGACCCAGGGCTTCGCCCAGATGGATTTCGGAGCCGCCTTCCATTTCGGCAACCTGGCCCTGTTCCCCGAATTCGGCTTTGAATTCATCGAGACCGGATCAAAAGGCGCCCGCCTGGGGCACGTCGCACCCGAGTTCTTCGCCACCTATAATGATCCGCAGTGGACCTTTGAGAGCCAGAACCTCTATTTCCTCAAGGTGACGGACGAAACCTATCCCACCTACTTTTACTACCGCGACTACCTCGGCCATCGCCTCTACCGGGATTCCTTCATCGGACCGCAGGTGGAGGGCAATATCTACCCCGATGCCGCGCCCGATCACTACTTCGGCGGCCATATCGATGTCAGCGTCGGCGTCGGGCTGCTCGGCCTCTTCTACGGCCAGAACCGTGACGACATCGGCCTCTTCCGCATGACCTTCATCCGCGGCCTCTGATTCGCTGCCCACCCCTGCTGCGGCCCGGAGCGAGGGGAGACCCGGGCCGCAGTTCGGATCCTTCCTTGCCTCGGGCTGCACCTCCGGCTTTTCCTTGCCCCGGGCTGCAGCTTTGGTCTCTTCTTCCCGCGGGCCGCAGCGCTGGTTTCCTCCGTTTATTCGAGCTGATACCGGAAGGTGATGATCCCTTGCACCGGCCGTTGCACCGCCTGCGCCGGCAGGGGGCTGAAGAGCCATTGCCGCAGCGCGGTCAGGGTGATTTTTTCCAGCGTCGGATCGCCCTTGCGCATCGGGATCAATCCGCTCAGACGGCCGTCGGGCTGGACGGTGAATTTGAACTGGATGACTGCCTCCTGCTGCAGCCCTTCCGGATAAGCCGGAATCACCTGTTTGAGGATCAGCCGCTGCGCTGCATCGCCCTCGATGGTGAAGGGCTGTCCCGATCCCTCCCCCGGGGTGATGCCGCTGCCTGTGCCCGTTCCGCTGCGACCTTGCCCGGCGCCGCCGGCTGAACTCCCCTGCCGCCCGGCCGGTTCCGCCCCTGAATCTGTCGCGGATCCGCTGCCGGGAGCTGCCACAGCACCCGCCGCCGCTGCCACCGGGGCGGGATTGCGCCCCGGCGTGATTTTGCCCTCCTCCTGGCTCCCCAGGAGGGGCTTCTCATCTTCGAGCATGCGCCGTTTGGGCGGTGTCACCGGCGCACGGTGCGGCGGTTCAAAGGCGCGCTGTGTAGCGCTCTGCGGTTTTTGCGTCAGGGGCGCAGGCTTTGCGGGCTGCCGGCGCTGCGGCTGGAGGGCCGGAGAGGCGGCGGCGGTTTCCTCGCGCGCATCCCGGGATGGGGAGGAGGCGCCGGCGAGGGTTGATGCAGTGCTCGCGCCGCCGGGCGTGCCGGCGATGAAAGCCACCTCAGCGAACTGCAGCGGCGCTACATCCCGCCCGACCTGGATCATCACGAAAAGCGCCAGCAGGGCCAGATGAAACAGTCCCGAGGCCAAGATTCCCCGCTTCAGCTCCCGCGGGATGTCCTGAAAAAAGGCCATCTTCTACCTCACTTGCCGGGCTCGGTGGCAATGAGAAATTTATCCGCTCCGGCCATCTTGGCGATATCGATCACCCGCACGGTCGCCTCAAGGGTGAGATCCTTGTCGGCGCGGATGATCACGGTCTTGTCAGCGGCCACTTTGAGCTGCGCCCCCAGCCTGGCCCCCAACTCCTCGGGTCGGACCAGCTGACCATTGAGAAAAATCTGATCCGATTTGGTCAGGGTCAGATAGATGCGGTTCGCCTTGTCATACTCTCCGGTGACGGCGCGTGGCAACTGCACCTTGATGCCGGGGTGCACCATAAAGGAGGAGGAGAGCAGAAAATAGATGAGCAGCAGCAGGACGATATCGGTCAGGCTGATGGCCGCATACTGAACGATGCGCTTGCGCGAAGTTGTAAAGGTCATCTGGCCTCCTTCTCCTGGAGCATGTCGAGGAATTCATTGGAGCTTTCCTGCATCTCATAGACATGGTGCTCGACGCGGCCCTGGATCCAGTTGTAGGCGATGAGCGCGGGAATGCCGACGATGAGTCCCGCGGCGGTGGTGATCAGGGCTTCCCAGATGCCGCCCGCGAGCACGCCGGCGTCGACGTTGCCGCCGCGCGTCTGGATTTCCATGAAGGCCTTGATCATGCCGGTGACCGTCCCGAGAAAGCCGAACATCGGCGCCACACCCGCCACGGTCGCGAGAATGCCCATATATTTTTCCAGGTGATAGATCTCGGCCTGGCCCGCGCTCTGGATTGCCTCCTTGATCTCCTCGCGCGGCCGGTCTTTCTTGAGCAGCGCCGCCTTGGCTACGCCGGCGATCGGACCCGGCGTCTCCTTGCACAGCAGGATGGCCTCATCGATGCGCTGATGCGCGAGCAGGTTGCGGATCTGCAGGGTGAATTTGCGGGAGTTGAGGCGGATTTTGCGCAGGGAGAGGTAGCGCTCAATGAAGATGATCACCGCCATGAAGGAACAGATCGCGATCGGGATCATCATCGATCCGCCCAGGACAAACATATCCCACATCGACATGCTGGGGCCTCCGTTTCTGATGAAAGGTTCTTGTTGGGGTTTCGTTAATAGATATACTTGATTTGAGCCATGATCCGGGTGCCGGGCTCGTCATAGCCCTCCCAGATGACGTATGGGCTGTCAAGCAGATTGTACAGATCGACCGCGGCGGAGAGGTGGCGTCCGAAGGTCCGGCCCAATCCTGCGCTGATCAGATTGTACCTGGGCAGGCGTCCCTCCAGATCGAGGCCGCGGCGGCGCTCTCCGGCCATCTCGAGGCGGCCGGTGAGCTCAAGCTGCCAGGGCAGCGGCACGCTTACGGCGGCCCGGGCTGCAAAGTCGGGCCGGTAGGGGATGCGGTCATCGGCGCCAAGGCTCACCGGGTGCTGCAGATGGTCGCTGTTGATCTGCATCTCTCCCTGCAGCGTCATGCCGCTCTCAAACCGGATTTGCGCGCTCGCCTGAATCTCGGTCAGCGCGACATCGCGGGCTTGCTGCAGGCCGATGAGCCCGGTCGCGCCATCGCGTTCCCAGTAGTGGAGGCGATCGAACCGCCCGTGATAGGCGCCGAATTGAAAGAGCAAGCGTCCGGCGGGGCGGAAGTCGGCGCGTGCCTGGAGCGAGAGCGGCGAGTCGTCCGCCGCCAGCGGCAGCGCATGGGCGATGTAGGGATTCTCGCGCAGCCGCTCGCTGTAGCTGCGGTAGCGGAGTCCGGCCCAGGCTATGAGCGAGAGACCCCAGCGGTCGTTGGGGAGCCAGGCCAGCCGCAGGGCGGGGGCGAAGCGGCTGCCGGCGCAGCTTTCGTACCCCACGGCGGCGGTTAGCTGCAGGGGGGCGAGCAGCGAGGTCTGCACCTCGGCGCGGATCCGGCCAAAGCCGGCCGCTCCATCGAGCGAGTCGGCGCCGGGGGAGAGGGATTCGCGCTGATAGGCGGCCGAGGCGCGCAGGGTCAGTTTTTCCAGCTGCCGCTGGTAGTCGCCGTGCATGCTGAACGTGAAATCGCCGGTGTGCCGCCATTCCCGGCCGCTGGTATCACTGCTGACGCCGGCGCCGGCCAAACGCAGGCCCGCGCGGGCGCTGGAGGCCGGATCGAGGGCGAACTCGGCCTCGCCCTGGAGGCTGGTGAGCCGGGCGCTGCGCGTGGGGTGGGGGAGCGCCGCGCCATGGAGGCCGCGCGTCAGCCAGTCCGCCGCGGCTTCGGCGCGGCCATGAAGCGCGGGTCGCAGGGGGGTGGTCGCCGACGCCGTCAGACCGCCATCGCGGTGCTGGCTGTTGTGAAAGGCCCCGTTGCTGCGGTCGAACCAGCCCGTGAGCCGGGTGGAACCCCAAGGGTACGTGCCGGAATAGCCGCCGTTGGCGGTCAGAGTGGAATAGGTGCCGGCCCCGGCTCCGGCCCAATACATCCGCTCCCGGGCTGCCGCGGCGGCGTTGACCAGCGGCCGGTTGTTGTCCCGACGCCCGAAAATGGAGAGGGAGAGATACTCCGGTTGAATCAGACGCGGCTGGTCATCGCCCGAGCGCTGCTTGCTCTCGACCTGCCGCACGCTGCGGTCGCGGCCGAGGACCAGGACCTCGGGCAGCTCGATCCGGCTGCTGTCCGCATCGATCTTGGCCGGGGTGCGCCGGGCTGCAAGGGTGTCCGACGGTAGCGTGATGCGCGTCGGCGGCAAGGGGCGCTCCTGCGCCACTGCGGAGGTGAAACCCGTCAGCAGCAGGAGGAAGGGGGCGGTTCGCATCATCGCCGCCTCACTTTCCCGCAAGCGCATCAAGACGCGCGCGCGATTTGCTGACATACTCGGTCCTGGCCGGATAATCGCTGATCAGCGATTGATAGAGACGGCGCGCATCCGCGAGCCGTCCGAGCGCCTCATTGCACTGCGCGGCCTGGTAGAGACCGGCTGCCACCCACTCCTCTTCCTCCGGATAGAGATATTTGATCTTGACGAACGCTAGGCTCGCCCTGGACCACTCCTTTTGCTCCTGCAGGATCGAGGCCACAAGGAACTGGGCCTCGCCGCTGATGGCGGGGGAACCCTCCCCCAGCAGCTGCTCGAGCAGGGTCTGGGCCTCTGCGAACTGCTTCTGGCCGATGAGGACCCGCGCCTGACCGAGCCGGGCCAGCGCCCGATCGCCGGCACTCTTGCCCTCGCTCTCCAGCGCCTTGAAGCGCTCTGTCGCCTGATCCGGCTGGTTGGCATCGATATCCAGTACGCCCCGGGCGTAGGCCGCGGCGGAACTCAGCTCATGGCCGGGATAATCGGAACCCAACCGGGCATACCACGCCGCCGCCTCCTTCTTGTTGCCTTGCTCGGCCAGCAGCTGGGCGCCAGTGAAAAGGGCCTGCGGCGCTGCGGCCGCTCCCGGAAATTTGGTCCACTGCTGACGGAATGAGGCGATGGCCTGGTCGGGCTGCCCCTGGGCCTGCTGACACCGCGCGATACCATACCAGGCGGATTGTCCCGCAGCCGTGGCGCTGTAGCCGGAGCGGAGCTTCTCATACTGCGCGATGGCCTCGGTATACTGGCCGTTGTCGCGATAGTATTCCGCCTGGCGTTCCACCACCCTGGCCGCGGTTTCGCGGTCCGGCAGGCGTTCGATATAGCCGGCGACGACCTGGTCCGCTTCGGTGGTCTCCCCCTTCTGCATCATGGACCACTGCAATCCGGTCAGCGCGTCGGCCACCAGCTCACTCCCGGGATAGCTATCGACCACTTTTTTATACTGGGCGATGGCTTTGTCGTATTCGCCGAGGTTGTAATAACAGTCGGCGATCGCATACGTGGCATCGTCGAGCAAGGCCGAGGAGGGATAGGACTGGATCAGCTGGCTGAAAAGGGTGATGGCCTCCGCGAACTGATTGGCGCGAAAGCGGGCCCGACCGCCCAGATAGAGCGCCTCCGCAGCGAAGGAGGATTCGGGCCAATTCTTGACGACCTCCTCGAGGTATGTACGCGCCTTGCTGAAATCGCCGCTGCGATACCAGGCCAGTCCGGTCTGATAGCAGGCTTCGGCGCGAATCTTGCCATCCTTGCTGCCCTCATAGGCGGCCTGATAGGCCTGGATGGCTTCAGGAAATTTTTTGGCATTCATCCAGGCATCGCCTTGCCGCAGGCGGGCATCGTTTTGCAGGCCTGCGGAGGTCGATTTTTCCGCGGCGGTGGCGAACGCCGCGGCAGCATCCTGGAATTGACCGCACTTGAGGGCGGAGTAACCGAGCCCGTAATAAGCCTCGGCGGCTCTGGAGCCGGGCGTCTCGCGCAGAAAGAGCTGATACGCGCTCAGAGCGTCGGCATAACGGCCGAGTTTGAAGAGGGTTTCACCGTTCCAGAAGCGGGCATCGGCCGCCACCGCGCTCCGGGAGTACGCGCGCAGGATGTCCGCGAAATTCTTCAAGGCGAGGTCGTATTCGCCCGTCTGAAAGCGCGAGAGCCCGAGCTTGAAGATGGCCTGGGCTTTGACCTCCGGATCGTCATACCCGCCGGCGGTCTGCCGGAAAATCCGGTTGGCGGCGTCGACGTTGCCTTCACCGAGATAGCACTCACCGATCATCACGGCTGCATCGCCGGCGACCCCGGCCTTGGGAAAGCGTTCCACGATCTGGCCGAAGAGGGCCCGGGCCCGCGCGAACTCTTTCGCCTGAAAGAGGAGACCGGCCTGCTCGAAAAGGGCGTTGGGGGCATCGGCGCTGCGCGGGTATTCGGTGATCAGCCGTTTGTAGCGCTCGAGTGCCGCGTCGCTGCGGCCGCTCTGCTGCAGGGCGCGGCCACTCTGGAAGAGCGCCGCCGCCTTGAGATCGGCGTCCGTGCTGGTGGCCAGCAGCTTGTCCCATGCCGCCAGCGCCTCCGCCGTTTTGTTGAGATGGAGATGGGCCAGACCCAGACTGTAGAGGGCATCATCCGCATAGCGGTTTGCGGGCATCTCCGAGATCAGGGCGAAGGCTTTGGCTGCTTTTTCATGCTCCCCCTTGCGGGCAAAGGATTCGCCAATAAAGTATTGCGCCTCGCCGCGCCAGCGGCTTTCCGGCCAGGCGACGATCGCCGCAGAGAGCTCCTGGATCGCCAGGTCATACTCCTGGTGCCCGTAGCGCGCCATGCCCTTGCGATAGGTCGCCTGCTCAATCAAGGGAGTGCGCGGATATTCCTTGAGCAGCCGCTCATAGGCGGCGAGCGCCTCAGCCCACTGATTCTGTTGTTCCTGGATGTCCGCCATGGCGAAGAGAGCATAATCGGCGACCTTGCTGCCGGGATGTTCAGCGACGAGCTCGCCAAAGTGGCGCAGCGCCTCCTCCTTGCTGCCGCCGCGCAGCAGGGCTTCGCCGTACCAGTAAAGGGCATCGGGCACCAGCGGACTGGAGGGAAAGTCCCGCGGGAACTGGAGCAAAGCGGTTTTGGCCTCCGCCAATTTGCCGCTGTAGACCAGCGCCTGGCCAATGCGAAAGGCGGCCTGGTCGCGCAGGGTTAGGGCGGCGTGGCGCTGCAGCAGGGCGCGGTAGGCTGTGACCGCCTGATCGAACTGGTTTTGCTGGAAAAAGCTCTCGCCGAGGAGGAACCAGGCCTCTTCGGCCAGCGGCGAGGAGGGATATTTCTGGACAAAGGCGTTGAACTGATCAGCGGCAAGCTCGTAGAGCTGGTCCTGGTAAACCTGGCGGGCCAGGGCGAAGGCGCGCTCGGCCTCGGGATCCTGGAGCTGGGCGTTGGCGATGCGGGCGGCAAAAAGGGCCAGGATCAGGAACAGAACCGGATGGGCCTTGATAGGGTGTATCATGTCGAAACGCTCTCTGAGTGGACGGGCGGTTTATAGTATAACTCGGTCATGAACAACAAGTTCCTCATAGCCGGTAAATATAATAATTTTAGCAATTTTATGCCAAAAAAGCAAGTTCTATATGGCCTTTTTGTGACCCGGGTCAGGGCCCGGCCCGCCCCGCTCGCGCCCACCCGCCCCTCTCGCGCCCGCCCG
>Ga0116170_10000282_pt1 | contig 54055 bp, 43 predicted proteins | sample AD_JPNHW1_MetaG_FD_89797 | JGI IMG/M metagenome (GOLD analysis project Ga0116170, IMG submission 89797) | Active sludge microbial communities of municipal wastewater-treating anaerobic digesters from Japan - AD_JPNHW1_MetaG | ecosystem: Engineered > Bioreactor > Anaerobic > Digestate | place... | reverse complement strand
CCTGTTGGCGTGTCCGGACGCATCGTTCCGTCGACGCGCCGCCCGCAGCCTGGAAGACGAGCTGGGGCTTTCCGTGGAGCTGGCCGAGGACGGCAACCGGGCGCTGGATCTGCTCCAGAACCGCTCGTACCGGCTCCTGGTCGCCGACACCGGGTTGACCGGCATCGCCTGGTTCGACCTGGTGCAGTTCCTTCGCGAGCTGCGCCCCGATACGCGCTACGCCATCCTTTCCTCCACGCCGGTGGAGGAACATTTCCGTTTGGCGCTGGAATACGACGTGGGCAGCCTTCTGCCGCGCCACGGAGCCCATCCGCTGCGCGATCTGGTGGAGACCGCCCAATCGCTTCTGACGGAGGACGTCTTCGGGTTGCAGCGCTGGCTGGGGCCCCAGGCCGAAGTCCACGCCCGCCAGGTGGGCAGCGCTTCGGAGATCGACACCGTGGTCGCCGAAGTCGCGGGGTGGTTCCCGGAAGGAGAGATTCGCCGGGTGTTCCGGCGATCGCTGGCCGAAATGGTCAGCAACGCGGTCTTCTACGGATCGTTGGACCAGGAAGGCGAGATGAAGTCCGAATGGGACCTGGATGCCAAGCTGGGACGCGACCAGGCGGTGTACGTGTTCTTCGGAAAAAGCCCTGCGGCATGGGGGTGCTCTGTGGTGGATCGCGGCGGGCGCCTCACCAAGCAGCAGATCCTGACCTGGCTGGAGGCCAACCGGGTGCGCGGCGCCCAAGGGATCCAGCTCAACGACCTCAACCACGGACGCGGGCTGCACATCACGCGTCGTTCCCTGGATCGCGTGGTGGTGAACATCCGCCACGGAGACCGCACCGAGATGATCCTCCTGCGGGACGTGGAGGAGGCCTCTTCCGCCCTGCGACCCTTCCTTGTCCACGAGTTCTGATCCCCGGCACGGGCGCGAGAAATCGGTTGCTCTGAGTACTGCTCAAACGTATATTGCCTATCCGTGCAGGATAAGCTCAAGATCCTTTCGGCCGCGGCCAAGTACGACGTGTCGTGTTCGTCCAGCGGCAGCACCCGGTCCACTCCCAAAGGTGGCATGGGCAACGGCGAGGCCTCCGGCATCTGCCACACCTTCACAGACGACGGTCGGTGCGTTTCGCTCCTGAAGATCCTCCTGTCCAACGTCTGCCTGTTCGACTGCGCCTACTGCTCCAACCGTCGTTCCAACGACATCCCACGTGCCACCTTCCGGCCTTCGGAGGTGGTGAATCTCACGCTCGAGTTCTACCGGCGCAACCTCATCGAGGGCTTGTTCCTCAGTTCCGGCATCTTCGGCAGCGTGGACACCACCATGGAGGCGCTGGTCGCGGTCGCCCGCACGCTGCGTGTGCAGCATCGCTTCGGGGGGTACATCCACCTCAAGACCATCCCCGGCGCCAGCCCCGACCTGGTGGCCCAAGCGGGCCTGTATGCGGACCGCCTGAGCGTGAACATCGAGATCCCCTCCGAGGAAGGGCTCAAGCACCTGGCGCCGGAAAAGGACTACGCCTCGGTGTTCACCCCCATGAACTCCATCCACCAAGGCATCCTGGAACACAAGGCGGAATCCAGGATTTCCCGACACGCCCCGCGCTTTTCGCCGGCGGGGCAGAGCACGCAGCTCATCGTGGGCGCCTCGCCGGAAACCGACTTGCAGATCCTGTCGTTGGCTTCCGGGTTGTACGGCAGGCAGCAGCTCAAGCGGGTCTACTACTCCGGCTACATCCCGGTCAATCGCGATTCCCGTCTGCCCTTGGTGGCACGTCCGCCGTTGCGGCGCGAGAACCGCCTCTACCAGGCCGATTGGCTCATGCGCTTCTACAAGTTCCAGTTCGACGAGCTGGTGGACGACCTCCATCCCGATCTCGACCCGGATCTGGACCCCAAGGCCGCCTGGGCGCTGCGGCATCCCGAGCGGTTTCCGGTGGACGTGAACCACGCGGATCTGGAAACCATCCTGCGGGTTCCCGGCATCGGGGTGAAATCGGCCAAGCTGATCGTGGAAGGGCGTCGCCACGGGACCGTGCGGATGGAACACCTGCAGCGCTTCGGAGTGGTGCTCAAGCGCGCCCGCCCCTTCCTGTACGATCCCTTCGCCGTGGGACTCCACCGCGATTTCCGGCCCGAACGGATCCGTCCTCTCCTGGCTGCACCACCTGAATCCACGCAGCTTTCGCTCTTCCCCTCTCCGCTGCTCTTGACCGCATGAACACCTGCGCTCCGGACATCGTCAGCCATGCCACTCCCACGGTTCTGGTCCATCCGGGAGGTTTCGACGGCTTTCTGACCGCCGTTTGCGAAGCCTTCCGATTGGAGCTTCCCCTGGTGCGGATCGAATCCGAAGGCGCCTTCGAGCCGGAGCTCTTCGAGGAGGTGCGCACGGTGGAAACGGATCCCCACCTGGCCGAACGGGCCGCCGACCGCATCGCCTGGCTGTGCGGGGAGACCATCCTCTCCATGATCCGCGCGGCGCTCCTCTCGGAACTTCCCGGCATCCAGAGCGTCGTGTGGCGCGTCCTGCGGGGTCTTCTGCGCGACGGGGCACCGGGCCGTGGGCGCAACATCCTGGATCCCGACACCCACGCCATCCTGGCCGCCGCCGAGAAGACGCGCCACGAGGCCCACCGCTTCCAGGGATTCGTCCGTTTCTCCAAGGCGCCGGACGGGTCGTTGTTCTCCGTCATCGCACCCGATCACGACATCCTGGAGCTGCTGGCCCCCCACTTCGCCGCGCGCTTCCCCCAGGATTCGTGGATGATCGCCGACGCCAAGCGGGGGCGCTGCCTGCGACACCACCAGGGGGAGGTGCAGATCCTGTCCGTGGATCCGGCTTCGCTTCCCAGGGAGTCCAAGGCGGTGGAGTCGCTCGCGTCCATGACCGACAGGGGGTTCCAGGAACTTTGGCGGACGTATTACCGGTCCACCAACATTCCGGAGAGGGCCAATCCCAAATTGCTCGCGAGGAATCTTCCCAGGAAGTACTGGAAGTATCTGCCGGAGAGGGGTTCCTAGCCTCGATTTCTTTGCCATGGCTTTCGCCCTGTACCTCGTTTGCAGGGTATGTACCCTGTGCCAGTTTACAGAAGGGTCGTTCGACAAGACCCCATCCGCTTCGCCGACGGGGCCCGGCGCCCCTTCTGTACATCTTCAGGGACCACCGCGTCGGGGGGCTTTGACTGGAACGGCATTGCCCGTCCCGCCACCGTACGGACGCAAAATGTTGCGTCCCTACACTGGCGGGACCATTTGGGGCGCGATTGATATCCTCCTGGCCCACGGCCTGCGATGAACCTCGCCCCCCTGGACCCCCATCGTTCGGTTCGCAACACTTTATTGCCGGAATCTGTCAGGATGCGGAGAGGAGTTCGAGGAGGCGGTCCGTGTCGATTTCGGTGGGGGTGCCGGAGGGGTCCCAGTGGCGCTTGCAGCCGCTGTAGCGGAGGAAGACGCATTGGGCTTGAAGGCCCAGGGCGCGCATTTCGTAGCCTCCCGAGACCAGGTGCAGCGGGCAGGCGGCCGCCACCAGTGCGGTCCGGCCGTCCTCGCGCCAGCGTTCGAGCCAGGCGGTGAAGGTGGAAGCGTGGGGGACCACGAAGACCTTGAAGTCCCGTTCTTCGCCCAGTTCGGTCAGCTTGGAGACGTTGCAATCGGAATCGCAGTGGGCGCAGGAGATGTCGGTGCCGCGCCGCAGGGCCATGCAGGAACGGTCGTCTCGCGATCGCATGCAACCGGGCACCAGCACGACCTTGCGGGGACGCTTCTCGAATCCCGGGCGGAATCCGCGGTTCATCGCCTCGGCGCCCACCATGTTCAGGTGGTACATGCGTTCGCTTCGGGTGATCAGGAACAGGTCCTCGCGGGATGAGGATTCCGACAGGACACGGTCGCGGAAATCCTCCACCCCTCGGGTCCACTCGGACAATTCCTGGCGTGCCTCATCCTGGAAACGCTCCGCCAGCCTTCGTGTGGCTTCGGTGAATTCGACGCCGCTCCAGAACACCCCCACGCCGTCCAGCCAGGGACGCATCCGCAGGGCTTCCTGCACGAATTCCCCGGTGGATTCCAGCCAGTCCACCAGGATGGGGTCCTGGGCCGGCTCCAGGAATTCCTGGCGGGGGAGGGCCAGAAGGGTGGAGAACAATCGGGCGCGCTCGGTGTCCGCCCAAGGTTTCTGGGCGGGGTCGTCGCTGCGCAGCCGCCACAAGGAACGCATCCGCTCGCGGGTGGCCGGTGGCGTGCGCCCGGCCAGCACCGCGTACTCCTCCCGCAGGATGCCGAAGGTGAGAAGCTCCACTGCGTATTCGCCCCGCGAGCGTTCCACCTCGAGGCCACTGGCGGCCCCCAAGGCCAATCGGGCGTCGATGAATTCGCCCAGGTCCTGCTCGACAAGCTCCAGGAAACGGTCGGTGAAGGCCTCCAGGGTGGCCTGGAAGCGCTGGGACGCTTCGGGGGTGGATTCGATCCGGTAGGGGCTGGCATGGCGGACGACGGTCCGGCACGGGGTACTGGGCATGGTGGGGCTCCGGTGGTGGGTTCTGGGAGTTGGACACCGTTCGGAGCCGGTGGTGTCACCTCCACATCCACCTGCGGCAGCTTTTTTCCGCATGGCTTGCGCCCTGGACCAACGCAGGTCCGGAGTCTCAAGCCGTGGGACTAGATCCTATCTGGGATACGTTGCCTTGGCGGAGGTTTCCAGGCCTTGGTCCAGTTCCTTGCGAACCAGGTTCTTGAATTCGCGGTAGGTGGGGAGCTTGCCGAAACCGATGTTGGTGGTGCGGTGGGTCTTTCCGGAGGCCTCGTACTGGTCGACGCCGACGATGTAGGGAGTGCCCATCTCGCGCAGGGCCGCCGAGGATTCCAGGTTGACGGATTTGATCCGTTTGCCGCTCGGGTCCTGGATGTGGACGGACCAGTGGTAGTAGAGTTCACCCTCCGGCTGGAAGTTCTCCGTGGCGATGGCGCGCAGTTGCTTGTGTGCGAATTCGTCGAATTGGAAGAAGCCCAGTTGCCGCAAGGTGGGATCGGTGGATTTCTTCCAGATCGCGACGAGCCGTGGCTTCCATGCCTCCCCCAGGTCGTCGCGGCCGGCTCGGTAGTGGCTTTCCATGAGGAGGCTGGTGGCGGCGTAGCTTTGGGTGTCGCGCTTCCACTCCGAATGGAACCACGAGGCGGCTTCCGCGAAACGGCCCAGGTCGTACAGGCTCAAACCCGCCCGATGCAGGTAGTCGGAGCGGCTGGAATCGAGTTGGGCGGCCAAGACGAAGTGTTCGGCGGCCTCCTTCGGGTGCGAAGACTCCTGGAGGATGAAGCCCAGCATGTGGTGGCTGCGAGCGTGGCGCTTGTCCAGACGCAGGCAGGTCAGGTACTCCGTTTCTGCCGCCGCCTTGTTGCCCGAATAGAAGTAGCTGCCGGCGAGGATGTCGTGGGCCGGAAGGAAGCTCGAATCCAGGCGGATGGAGGCCAGCAGGTGCTTCTGGGCCTTTTCGTCGTCCTCCAGCGCGAAGTAGGCTCGTCCCAGGTAGTATTCCTCCAGGTATCCCCGTTTGATGGAGGTTGATGACAATTTCTGCACAACCTCCGTGTTCTTCCTGGCATCCAGGAGGGTCTCGTATTTCGGGAGCACCTGGGAGGCGGCCAAGATGCCGCTCGCCAGGAGAAGGGTTGGGCCGAGGATGGAACGGAGGTGCATGGCGGTGCTTTCGTGGGAGGAGCGAAGTCCAATGTAAATGACGAGCCATCTTGGCCGTTTCGGTCAATGCCCAGCGACGGGATTGGCGAATTTCCTGGAAACCCAAGCGGATCCGCCGGATCGCAAGCGCACCACGAGCAGGGAGGGAAGGCGCGATCCGTCGAAGACCCATCCGCGCCGTCCCGGGGCACCCGACCGGGCCTCGAGCAGGGTTCCCGAAACGCTCCGCAATTCCATGGACAGTTCCCGATCGGAGCCGTCCATCGAGTGGAACAGGATGCCTCCACAAGGAGCGAAGCGAGGATGGAAGCATTGCGGGTCCTTCGGGGAAGGGGAGGGCTGGGGAGGCGTCGGAGCCTCGTCACCGATGTTCGAATCTATCCAATCCATCGAGTTCCGCGGGTGTCAGTTTCCTGGCCGTCCCCTTGGCCAGATCGCCCAGGACCAGAGGCCCCAGCGCCACCCGCACCAGGCGTTCCACCTCGATGCCCAGGGCCTCCAGCATTCGTCGGATCTCGCGGTTCTTGCCTTCGCAAAGGACGATCTCCAGCCAGCAGGTCTTTTCGCCTTGGCGGAGAATGCGCGCCGAGGCGGCCCGGAGCGTTTCCCCTCTGTCGAAAATGCCCTGTTCCATCCGTGACAATTCCTGGTCCGTCACCAGACGGTGGGTCTGGACGTGGTAGGTCTTGGGGATGCCGCGGGCGGGATCCAGGAGGCGGTCGGCCCAGGCGGTGTCGTTGGTGAACAGCAGAAGCCCTTCGCTGGCCATGTCCAGGCGGCCCACCGGACCCACGTGGGGCAGATCCATGCCCTGGATGCACTGGTAGACCGTGGGGCGGCTCTTCTCGTCGCTGGCGGTGGTCACCAGGCCGCGGGGCTTGTTGAGCATCAGGTACACCTTGGAGGCGCTCGCCAGGGGTTTGCCTTCGATCTCGATCCTGTCGCCCGCGCGGGTGGGAGCTTCGGGGTCGCGGACCACCCTTCCGTTCAGGCGCACCACGCCGGAGGCCACCAGCTTCTCCGCTTGGCTTCGCGAGGCGTGTCCGCTCTTGTTGATGGCCCGTGCCAGACCGATGCGTTTTTGGCAGTCCACGGGAGGGCAAGGTAGAACCAGAGGGGAGGGGGCATCCGGCGGCGTGTTTGCGAGTTGACGCCGGTGCACGAGGTAAATAGTTTTAGATAAAACCAAATGGAGGTGCCGTACATGAACGAATCCGTGATCGCTTCCTGGAACCTTGTCCAACGGGCGGAGAACCTGGTGTTGTCCACCTGGGACCACCAGAACGATTACCCTGACGCACGCACGCTGTTCAATCTCCGGGTGGTGCGCCCGGGATGCTTCGAGGCCGGGGCTTCGGCCCTGCCCAAGGGGTTCTCCACCTGGATCGCCACCAATACATCCAGCACCAAGGTGCGGCAGCTGCGCGCCAATCCCAAGGCGGCCATCTACTTCGCCGATGCGCAGAGGTTCGAGGGCCTGACTCTCCAAGGGGAGGTCGTGGAAATCCTGGATCCCGCCATCCGCCGGGGGATCTGGACCGATTCGTGGGCCATGTACTATCCCGGAGGATTGGACGGGGGCGATTTCACGGTTTTCGGGTTCCACCCTGCCAGGGCTCGCTACTACCACGGATTGGCCGTCTCACAGTTCGATCCGCGGTCGGTGCCGGAGCTCGCCTGAATGGGCGGCACGCCACGCGAAGGAGGCGTGCTCCTGGCGCAGGTCCACCAGTTGTCCGGTCGGGTGTTCGCGCGCGTCCTGAAATCCCATGGTCTGGACGAACTCAGTCCGGCCCAGGGGAGGATCGTGTACGCTCTGTGGAAGCGGGGGAGCCTTTCGCAGAAGGAACTGTCGGACGAAACGCGTCTGGACAAGTCCACGCTGGCCCTGATGCTGGATCGGTTGGAAGCCGACGGACAGGTGGTTCGCCGACCGGATCCCGCCGATGCTCGTCGGCGGTGCGTCTCGCTGACGCCGAGGAACCTCTCCCTCCACGAGGTCTACGCCAAGGCTTCGGCGGAAATGAACGACTTGTTCTACGCCGGTCTGGGGATCCGGGAGATCGAGCGGTTCGAACGGACCCTCGCGCGGATCCGTTCCAATCTGGAAGCGGCCGAGAGGTCCATGGACCGGGACTGAGCGCGAGCGGGACCGAAAGCGTCTATCTTCCCGGCAACGGAAACATCCACCACTCGACCTCGGAGACTTCCATGAACGCCCGGACCATCGCCACTCCACTCACCATCGCCGCCTTCCTGGCGGTGGGCATCACCGGCCTGTGCATGCTGCTCGACCTGAAGGGCGGCTACGTGAAGGGCCTCCACGAGCTGGCTGGCATCCTGATGGTGCTGGCTTCCGTCCTCCATGTGTGGGTGAACCGCGTCCTGCTGGTCAAGCATCTGAAGTCGTGGGTGGGAGCCGTGCTTGCGGTGGCGGCTCTGGTCCTGGTGATCGTCGCCGTGGTCGGACCCGGAAAGAGCGCCTCGGTGGATCGCGGTGGAATGTCCCGACGGCTGGTGGAAACGGCCATGGGCGCCGAGCTGAAGCGGGTGGCCATCCTCGCGGGCAAGACGCCCAGCCAGGCGGTCACGCAATTGCGCGGGAAGGGACTGGTGGTGGAGTCCGAGCAGCTCACCATCCAGGAGCTGGCCAAGCGCAACAACAAGTCTCCCTTCGAGGTCCTGGACCTGGTCCTTCCCCAGCCCGTATCCGACGACGACGACTGATCGCCGACCCCTCGCGAGGGAAAGGTTCCTACAAGGCTTCCTCGAGGATCGCGTCGATCTCGCCGGGGAGCAGGTCCACGGGGTTTCCCTTCATGGAACTGGCGCGCAGTCCCGCCTCGCGCATGGCGGGGATGTCGGCGCCCGTCAGACCCCAATGCGACAGTCCGCGGTTTCCCGCCAGGGCGGAAAGCGTCCGCAGGACCTCCAGACCGTCGTCCAGCCCCGCCTCGGGAGACCCGCACAAAAGCCGCGCCACCTCGCGGTAGCGGTCCAATCCGCCTTCCCGATCGGACAGGGCCTTCACATTGGCCTTCCAGACCGGAACCATCAGGCGTGCGCAGAGCTCGCCGTGGGGCGCGCCCAACCGCCCGCCCAGCGGCGCCGCCAGGCCATGGACCGCTCCGAGCTTGGCGTTGGCGAGGGCCATTCCGGAAAACAGGGACGCCTCGGCCAGGTCGGTGCGGGCCGCGAGGTCGGAACCGTCGCGAATGGCACGGGGGAGGGATCGTACCGAGCGGGGGATCCCCTCGCGGCACAGGGCGTCGGAAAATGTCGTGGAGTGCCGCGAGACCAGGGGCTCCACCAGCTGCACAAGGGCGTCCAGCCCGGTGCAGGCGGTGGTGTGGGCGGGAACGCCAAGTGCGAGGGTGGGATCGACCACAGCCAGACGGGGCATCAACTGGGGGCCGCGCAGGCTGGCCTTCACTCCCGAGGCGCCGATCACCGCGTTGCGCGTGGCCTCCGCACCGGTTCCCGAAGTGGTGGGGATGGTCACGCAGGGCAGCCCCGGATGGGAAATGGGCTGGCCCCCTCCCACCACCTCCAGGTGCTCCATGGGGTCGTCCCCGCCCAAGGCCAGGGCCGCCAGCGCCTTGGACAGGTCCAGCGCGCTTCCGCCGCCGATGCCCACCACCACCTGCGCCCCCCACCTGCGGATCTCGTCCAGCCGCTCCCGGAGCACGTCCAGGGTGGGCTCGCCCAGGCAAGTGAGGGTCAAAATCTGTCCACCAAGATCCTCCAGCGCCCGCGACAGCCACCGGGAACGCCGGGGATCGCTGCCCGTGACCATCGCGATCCGGTTTCCCAGCGCCAGGATCCGCGGGACCGCCTCCATCGCCTTGCCCGCCCCGAAGACGACGCGCTGGGGGATCTGGATCTCCCAGTTCACCAGGTGTCCGCCGTAGGATGGACCTCGCGGAACTTCACCGAGCTGCGGGGCTTGGCCATCATGGGTTCCACCAGGTCGCGCCAGGTCCTGTAGTGGGCGGTCTCCTTGTGGGCCGCGGGCGCCTGGTCGTCGCGGTAGGCTTCCACCAGCACGAAATGCGACGGATCGTCCACCGCGCGCACCACGTCGAAGCGGGCCACGCCCGGTTCGGCGAGGCTCGCACGGGCGTTGACCACCGTGGCTTGCAGGAAGTCTTCCTCCTGGCCTGGTTTGACATGGACGTCGACGTGCACGATCATCATGGATCAGTCCTCCGCGGAGTGGATTGGAAAGAAGTTGGTCAGCCTGTGGTGCGAAGACCGGAGGCGATGGCGTTGACGGTCACCAGAAGCTGCAAAAGAGCTTGTTCCCATTCGGGGGTCTGGGGCGGGATCTTCCGCCAGCGAACGATCAGGTCCACCTGCAGGCGGTGCAGCCTGCGCAGGGCCTGCGAACGCAGATCCAGGCTGCGGGCCAGACGGGGACGGCGTTCGGCGAAGGGGAGCCGGTACAAGAGGGCGATCATCTCGCGGGACTTGCGGTATTCCTGCCGGATCCGCTCCAGGAATTTCCCGCGCAGGTCGGGATCTTCCACCATGCCCGCGTAGAGTTCCCAGACGGATTCGTCCGTGTTGGCCAGGGTGGTTTCCACGTTGGCCACCACGTAGCGCAGAAGCGGCATCCCCTCCAGGCTTTCGGCCAGGTGGCGCCAGTCGTCGGGCCGTTCGCGGCGCAGGGTCTCCAGGGCCGTGCCCACGCCGTACCAGCCGGTGAGGTGGAACCGGGACTGGCCCCACGAGAACACCCAGGGAATCGCCCGCAGGTCGGAAAGCGTCCGCTTGCCCGTGCGACGGGCCGGACGGGAACCGATGCGGCTGGATTCGATGACGTCGATGGGCGTGGCCTGCGCGAAGAAGGAAATGAATCCTTCTTCCTCCACCAGTCCCTGGTAGGTCTCGCGGCTCCAACTCGAGAGCGATTCCAGGATGGCGTCCTGGCGGGGATCGTCGTCGCGGCTGGAACGGAGCGACCGGTCGGTGGCGCCCGCGAACAACAGCTCCAGGTTGTAGACCGCCGAGATCAGGTTCGCGTATTTCTGGGCGATGGTCTCGCCCTGTTCGGTCATGCGAAGTCCCGAGGCCAGCGAGGCCGGTGGGAGGGCCTCGAGGAAATGGTGGGTGGGACCGGCGCCGCGCGAGATCGTGCCGCCACGGCCGTGGAAGAACCGAAGCCGCACCCCGCGCGCGCGGGAGAGCGCCGTGAGGCGCCGCTGGGCGGAAAGGAGGTGCCACTGGCTGGCCAGGATGCCTCCGTCCTTGTTGGAGTCGGAGTAGCCGATCATCACCTGCTGCACGGGCTTGGACGATCTCTTCTCGCGGAGGGGGCCCAGGAAGGACAGGGTGTTGCGCGTGATGGGGTGGTCCAGGAACCGGTCCAGGATGGTGTCGGCCGCTTCCAGGTCGTCGATGGTCTCGAACAGCGGGGTGACCGGCACCAACGAGGCGATCCCGTCGGGAGTCTTCACCAGCAGGCCCGCTTCCCGCTGGAGCAGGTACACGGTCAGCAGGTCGGACAGGCTGCGGGTCATGGAGACGATGAAGGTGCCCACGCCGGCCATGCCGTGGCGCTCGATGTGCTCGGCGATCACCCGGTGGCTGTCGGCGACCGCCAAAGCCGCGTCCCCGGAGCGGTTGCCGGGAAGCGAGAAGGGCCTCAGGGTGGACAGTTCCCGGTTCAGGAATTCCAGGCGCTCGTCCTCCGACCACGATCCGAAATTCGTCTTCTCCGCTCCGGCGGTGGCCAGCAATTCCTCCACGGCGCGGTCGTGGAAGGCCGAATTCTGGCGGATGTCCAACTGGGCCAGGTGGAAGCCGAACACCTCCACGTGGCGGCGCAGCCGGAACACCTCCAGATCGGCCAGGCGGCGTGCGCCTGCGTCGCGCAGGGACCGGTCCAGGATCGCGAGCTCCTCTCCCAGCTCTGAGGCTTCGCGGAACTTCCAGGCGGGAACGGGCCCATCGGAGGCCACGTCCGGAAGCCGGGCCACCAGGAGATTCACGAATTGCCGCCAAGGTTCGTCCGGGTTGCGCGCCAGGGCGGGGGCGGCGATGTCGGCGGGCAGCAGCGAGGCCATCGCCTCCACCTTCTCCAGAAGCCAGGCCGGTGCCTCCTGGAGTCGGCGCGACAGGGAAAGGCGCGATCCCAGTCGCACCATGCGTTCGCGCAGGATCTCCAGGGCGGATGACCGCAGTTCGCCCAGGGCCATGCGGGTGGTGTCGGCGCCCACCAGGGGATGGCCGTCGCGGTCGCCTCCCACCCAGGACCCGATCCGCAGAAGGGGGAACCGCGAAGGCGCGTCGAGGAGGTCCGGATCCAACCCGACATCGGCCCACGCCGAACGCAGGCGGTCGTCCAGCTGCACCAGGGCCTCGGGGAACACGTGGCGCAGGTAGTGGAGGATGTTCAGGAGCTCTGCTCGCACGTTCGGCTTCTGGACCAGGATCTCGCCGGTGCGCCACAGGCGCTCCAGGACGTCCTTCACCTCCTCGTGGATGCGGCTTCGCTCCGAAGGGGTCCACATCCGGTTTTCCAGCTTCACCAGAAGCAGGTACAGTTCGCGGTGTTGCTCCAGGACCGTGGCGCGCTTTGCCTCGGTGGGATGGGCCGTGAGCACGGGTTCCACCGAAATTTCCGCCACCCGCTCGGCGATGCGCTCGGTGCCCGCCTGGGTGCGCACCAGCTCCGAAAGACAATGGCCCCACAGTCCGTTCTCGCGGGTCAGGCCATGGTCTTCCTCCTCGGCGCGGCGCATCTGGGCCGCACCGTTCTCCTCGGCCATGTTCAGAAGCTGGAAGCAGATGGAGTAGGCTTGGGCCAGCCGTTCCGGGGTGGGGGCGTCGTCTGGCTCCGCGGGGGTCATCCAGGGGAGCTGAGCGGCGAGATCATGCTCGCCCAGTTCTTCCAGCACGGTGCGGAAGCTGCCCATCAGCCAGCTGAAATCCTCGGCGAACTTGCCACGGGTGCGCTCTGTCCGGCTTTTGGGCGCGGGAGTCAACGGATCTGGGATGGTATGGGTTTCCATGGATACGAAGTCTACCAAAGCAAGGGCGCCCTGCACCCGTTCCAGGTTCTAAGTTTCCCGTTCCATGCCCATCGCCGTCTACCCGGGAACCTTCGATCCACCCACCCACGGACACCTCGATCTGGTCGAACGCGCCACGCGGGTGTTTTCCAAGGTCCTGGTGGTGGTGGCCCAGAACTCCCGCAAGACTCCCATCTTCACTTCCGAGGAGAGGGTTTCCCTGTTCAGCAAGGCCCTGGAGGAACGCGGGATCCTCGGCGTGGAAGTGCACGCGTGGGAAGGTCTGACGGTGGACTTCTGCCGGGCCCACGGGGCCAAGGTGATGGTCCGCGGGTTGCGCCAGAGCGGGGATTTCGATTCCGAGCTCTCCATCGCCCTGCTCAACCACAGATTGTATCCTGAGGTGGACACGATCTTCCTTCCCGCCCGGGAGGAGCATCTGGTCCTGTCCTCCACCCTGGTCCGCGAGCTTTCGCGGTTCCATGCCGACACTTCGCCTTTCGTGCCTCCGGTGGTGGTGAGGGCTCTTCGCCAACGTTTTCAGGGAGAAGCCTAGATGTTCGGAATGCCCACGCCGCCCGTGGTGAAGAACCTGATCATCGCCTGCGTGGCGGTGTTCCTGGTCCAGAGCTTCTCCGATGCCTTCCGGTTTCCCACCGCCGGACTGATCGAAGTCTGGGGCAGCCTGATTCCGCAGGCCGTGTGGGCCCAGGGGCAGGCCTGGCGGTTGGTCACCTACATGTTCCTCCACGGCGGGTTCATGCACCTGTTCTTCAACATGCTCACGCTGTGGATGTTCGGCGGGCCCGTGGTCGCGCAGATCGGCGAGCGTCGCTTCCTGGGCCTGTACTTCACCAGCGGTGTGATCGCGGGTCTGCTTTCCGCCCTGTTCTATTTCGCGGGACTCGCCGGCGGCCCCCATGTGTTCATCATCGGAGCTTCCGGTGCGCTCCTGGGGGTCATGTTCGCCTTCGCCAAATTCTTTCCGAACGTCCCCATCCTGGTGCTGGGAATCTTTCCCGTGCCGGCCAAGTACATGGTGTGGGGGACCGGAGCCATCTCGCTTCTGCTGGGCGTGACGGGGGAAGGGAACGTGGCGCACCTCACCCACCTGTTCGGGATCCTGGGCGGCTGGGCCTACCTTCGGCTTTCCGAACCCGTGGTCCGGGTGATCGAACGCGCCGCCACCGCCCACGAGACCAACAAGGCGCGCAAGGCCGTCGAGGAGCTCCAGACCCGCGAGGAGTTCTTCGATTCGCGGGTGGATCCCATCCTCCGCAAGATCTCCAGGAACGGCATGGATAGCCTCACCGCCCAGGAGCGCGACATCCTCCAGAAGGCCAGTTCCATGAAGCGCCCCGCCAACACGGTGGATCTCCGCGCCTGGAGACGAGACCGGGACGGATGAGCTCCGAGCTTTCCCTGCTGGCCGCGGATTCCAGCATCCCGGAGCCGGAGCGTTGCGAAAAATTGTCCGGGATCGTCCGGCAGATCGAACTTCCCGAGCGTCGGAAGGCGTTCCTCGCTCCATCCATCCAGGTGCTGGGCCAGTCCACTCCCGAAGGCGAAGCGGCGCTCCGCACGCTGTTCTTCGTGGGGACCACCTGGCGCAACCACCTGGCCAAGGTGGACCGGCTGGTGCACGTGCGCAAGCTCAACGCCCGCCGGGAACGCGGCGAGTGTTTCGGGGAGACACTGGATCCCCTCCTGGACTCCCTGGCCGGGGTGGATCTGTCCCTCTACGCCCAGGCCTTGCGCAACGCGGTGGAAACCGGAATCTTCCCCGATCCTTCCGCGGTGTCCATCCTGCCCTTCGAAGCCGCCTGTCTGCGCGAGAGGACGCGGCACCTGGCCGACATCGCCGATCCCTACAACATGCGGACCATGGCTCGGCTTCTGCCGCTTCTGCGGATCCTGGACGAGCTGGCCGACCGTCTGGACGTGCTCCACGCGGAGGCCACCCAGGGGGTCACCCAGGAGCCCGACCTGGGCCTGGTGAAGTTCCTGGGAGACAAGGAATTCCAGGCGGTGGGCAGATTCCTCCAGGAGGACGCCTTCGGTCGCGAGCTGTGGGAACTCCTGGGCATCCAGCGTCGCCTGCAGCTGGACCCTCCGGTCCTGTCTGCCCTGTTCACCCTCTCCAGATCGCTCGCCCTGCCCCGTCCGGAAGCCGGATGGTTGGAAATGCTCTCGTTCTGGTTGCGGTCTGTGGATCCGTCGGGTCCGCGTTGGACGGTGCGATGCTCCGTTCCCGCCTACCTGGTCAAGCTCCTGGTCCGCGGTGGAGTGCGGGCCGAAGCGGGGGGCTTGTCCTTTTCCGTGACGGATCTTGTCTTGCCTGCCCTCCTGGACGCGCATACCGCCAGCGTGGATCTGTCCAGCGGACGCAAGCCCCCGCCGCCCGACTGGAAGGGGCTGGTGCTGTCCAACATCACCCGCGACACCCTCATCGCGAGCTTCCTGGCCAACCACAAGTGCGTGCGCGTGCCGGGCATGGTGGAGTGCATCGTGGTGAACACCCGGTCGCTGCAGATCCTGTCGCTGATCGCCACCAAGCGCGACCTCTACACGGGACACCAGAACAAGGGCGTACCCGCCGCGCTCCTGCGCAGCCGCTGCAAGATCCCCATGAACCTCCTGCGTCGCTTCATCCACCTGCGGTTCGTCTCCCGCGCCGATCTCAAGGATCTCGCCGTGCGCGCCCCGCGCGCCGATGTCCAGAAGGAGATCGAGATGTACCTTGCGACCATCTGAAACCGCGATCCCCTCCGTTCGGGACCTTCCATGACATCGACCTCCGCCTCCAGTTCCGACACCTCCACAACGCTCGATCCGCGCGTGGGACTGGACTTCTGCCTGCGCCACGAGCTGGTCCTGCGCTCCACCCCCTCGGGAGTCGAGGTCCACTTCGCGGGAAGCCCGGATCCGGAAGCGCTGGAATGGGTGGCCTACCTGGCGGATCGCGCGGTGGACGACCTGGTGGTGGTTGGGCAAAGTCCCCACATCGAGCGCGACCTCGCCGTGATGCGGGGGCGGCGTGCTTCGGAAGGCGAATCGGGACTGCTGGCCGGGTTGTCCGAGGACGATCTCTCGGTGGGCGAAGGTTCCTCCTTGGACGAAATCCGTCGCAAGTCCCAGGCCGAGCCCGTCGTGAAGCTCGCCGACCACATCTTCGAGGAGGCGCTGCGGCTCTCGGCCACGGACATCCATCTGGAACCGGACGATTCCGGGGTCACGGTGCGGTTGCGCCGCGACGGGCTCCTGCGCGAGTTCCTGGTCCTGCCGCGCTGGGTGCAGGCGAGCCTAACCAGCCGCATCAAGATCCTCGCCGAACTGGACATCGCGGAGAAGCGCCTTCCGCAGGACGGCCGCATCCAGCGCCTGTGGCAGGGGGAATCGCTGGACGTGCGCGTCTCCACGCTGCCCACCCGCACCGGCGAGAAGGTGGTGCTGCGCCTGTTGCGCCAGGACGCCTCGGTGGTGGATCTGGTGCAGGTGGGGATGGGCGATCGCGTCCGTGGCCAGTTCGAAGCGCTCTGCGACCGCCCCCAAGGAATGGTGTTCGTGACGGGCCCGACCGGCTCGGGAAAGTCGTCCACCCTCTACGCCGCGCTGCGACGGATCCTGCCGCGCGACATCAACATCACCACCATCGAAGACCCCATCGAGTACCGGCTCAAGGGAGCCAACCAGGTCCAGATCCTGGAAAAGGCCGGCCTCACCTTCGCCGAAGCGTTGCGATCCATCCTCCGCCAGGACCCCGACGTGATCCTGGTGGGAGAGATCCGGGATTCGGAAACCGCCGGGATCGCCGTCCAGGCCGCCCAGACTGGCCACCTTGTGTTCTCCACCCTGCACACAAACGACGCGGTCGGCGCGGTCACGCGACTCTCCGACCTGGGCGTGCCCCGCTTCCTGGTGGCCTCGGCGGTGCTTGGCGTGGTGGCCCAGCGACTGGTGCGCAAGATCTGTCCGGAATGCATGGTCTGGTCGGAGCCTTCGCCGGAGGAGCGATCGTCGTTCCCTCCGGACACGGTCCTTCCCTCCCGGGTTCCCCGCGCCGTGGGATGCCCCGTGTGCGACGGCACCGGATACAAGGGGCGCACCGGAATCTTCGAAATCCTGGTGGTGGACGATCCCCTGCGCGAGGCCATCGTGCGGGGCGATCCGGAAACATCGATCCGCAAGCTGTCCGGCATGAGGCCCCTTCTCCTGGATGGCCTGGAGAAGGTCCAGGAAGGGCGCACCACCCTGGAAGAGGTCCTGCGCGTGGGTTTGCGTTAGCGACATCCGCGATCCCCTCGCCGGGGGAGCCTCGGTCTTGCCAAACCAGGCTCGTCTGCGTAGGTTTGTTCCTCGCGACGCGGAAGTAGCTCAGTTGGTAGAGCTCCTGCTTCCCAAGCAGGTGGTCGTGGGTTCGAGTCCCATTTTCCGCTCTGGTGACGCCCCTCGGTCCGGTCTGGACCGGGGGGCGTTTTTCGTTGGCGACCACGTCCGATCCCGGAGCATGCGATGTTCACTCGACTGGCCCATGTCTGCCTGAACGTGAAGAACCTGGAGCGTTCGGTGGAGTTCTACACCCGGCTCGGATTCTCCATGCGGTTTTGCTTCACGCGCCAGGGCAAGCCCTTCGGCGCCTACCTGGAGATCGCTCCCGACCAGTTCATCGAGATGTTCGAGGATCCCGCCCTCGAAAAGCCGGTGAACACCGGGTTGGTCCACTTCTGCCTGGAGGCCGCCGATCTGGAGTCGGAAATGGTCCGCCTGGACGGTCTGGGGATCCCATATACCCCAAGGAAACTGGGGTGCGACCACACCTTCCAGATCTGGCTCTCCGATCCGGACGGGAACGCCTTCGAGGTCCACCAGTACACCGATCGCAGTCTCCAGCGCACTGGCGGATCCGTGGAAGCGGACTGGTGAGAGCTCTCCCTGACCGCCTCGCGATCGGGGACCTCTCACCAGCGATGAACCGCTTCAGGTATATTTCCTACCCATGCACGCATCCCTCGCCGGTCGCGGGGGATTGTTTCGGGGGAAAAGATGTCCAAGCTCGCAGGCAAAGTCGCGTTCGTCACGGGTTCCAGCCGTGGAGTGGGGAAACTGGTGGCCCAGGCCCTGGCCAAGCAGGGGGCCGACGTGGTGGTCCACGGTCGCACGGCGAAGGCCTGCGAAGAAACCCTGAAGCTGGTCCGCGAGGCCGGAGTCCGCGGGGCCATCGTCTCCGGCGAGCTCTCCGATCCGGCCCAGGTGGAGCGGATCGCCACCGAGGCCCTGGCGGCCTTCGGCAGGATCGACATCCTCTACAACAACGCCGCCGTCCAGGCCGTATGGCGTCCGGAGGGCCTGGCGAAGCAGGAATTGTCCGACTGGACCACCGTGTTCCAGATCAACGTGTTCGCGCTCGTGCGCCTTACCGCCCGGATCGTGCCGCAGATGGTGGCGCGTGGCTGGGGGCGCGTGGTCAACCTCACCTCGGGGATCGACAAGACCTGGCAGCTGGCCGCCTACGGTGCCTCCAAGTGGGCCGTCGACAAGTTCACCGACGACAGCGCAGCGGAGCTTGCCGGCACCGGCGTGATCGTCTCCCGGATCGATCCGGGCTGGCTGCGCACCGACCTGGGAGGCCCGAACGCCGACAACGCGCCGGAAACCGTGCTTCCCGGCGCCCTGGTTCCGGTGCTTCTGCCGGACGACGCGCCCGGAGGGCGGTTCTTCCGCGCCCAGGAGCTGCGCGACGCGGTGATCTAGGCTTCGCCTTCGTTCGCTTCGAGCCCCTCCTCGGGGGCTTGGGAGCCTGGATGGCGGCGCTTCCAGAGCATCCACGACACCAGCCCGGGGATGGCCCAGATCCCCGAGGCGAAGCGCAGCACCAGGATGGTCTCCGACCCCGTGCTGGCGCGCAAGCCCAGGCGAGAAAACCCCAAGGCACCGATGGATTCGCCAACGCCCACGCCACCAGGCGAGAGTGGCAGGCTGTTTCCGATCATGGTGGTGGGAAGCAGCACGCCCAGCGCGGTGGCGGGCAGGGACAGGTCCAGCACTCCCGCGCACAGGAGCCCCACTCCCACGATCATGATCTGCGCGGCGAGCGAAATGGCCAGGATCCTGACCAGGAGCCGCCGATCGGTGGACGAGCGGGCCACCGAGGCCAGGGTGGTCCGCAAGAAGGCCATGGGCCGGACCAGCCACCGATGCTCCACCTGGGGGAGCCAGCGCTCCGCTTGCGCGCTCCAGAAACCGGCCATAAGGCAGCCGAGGGAGCAGAGGGCACCCACCAGCAGGGTCCAGCGTCCGATCAGGGACAAGGAACCGCCCTGGACCACGGAAAAGGCGCTCCATAGGGTCCAGGAGAGGAACATGCCGGTGATACCGGACCATCTGTCGATGGCCATGGTACCCAGGATCTTGGGGAAGGGATGGTCGCGGTCGGTCACCACCCAGCCCTTGGCGAGGTCTCCGGCTCCGTTGCCGGGCAGGCACGTGGAGATCCCCAGCGAGATTAGGGTGAGTCGGAAGGCTTCGAACCGACCCAGGTGGGGGCCGGCGGTCCTTGCCACGATCCGCCACCGCAGGCCCATCACCCAGAACACCACCCCGTGCAGGAGGGCCGCGCCGACAGCCAGGTGCGGATGGGCGGCGAAGCGCTCGGCGAGCGCCCCCGGACGCAGGAGACCGCGGTCCCACAGAACCCAGCACAACCCGATCCCGATCCCGATCTTGGCCACCCACAGGGCGGTCTTGCTCATGGTCCGACGCACATGTCCAAGGTAGCCACGCGCGGAGGCTCCATCCGTGCCCTAGCGGCGGGTCGTGAACCGGGCGATGGCGGGATAGTGCATGCCCACCTTCACCCCGTGGGCGGAAAACCAGCCTCGGTTCACCTCCAGAGCGTACTTCACGCGGGGGCTTGCCGACGGATATTGTCGAAGGCGTTCCGGAGAAACGCCCGGCTCCACCATCATGGCCTGGATGTCCACGATGGTCCCGGTGGAATCGATGTAGGCGATGTCCAGGTCGAAGTGGCAGTCGATCATCCAGAAGGACCGGGGTGCCTCGTCGGGGAACACGAAGAGCATCCCGCGGTTCCAATCCAGCCTGGTCCGGTTCGATAGGCCCAGCGTGCGCAGGGAATCGTTGTCCACGATCTCCAGGGCGAGCCGTGTCTGGCCCATCTCGAGGGTCGCCTCCTGGGTCCGGACCGCCACCGGCGTCGAAACGGAGGCGGGACGGGCGATGGACTTGCCGACGAAGACGGAGAGGATCAGTGGCAGGATCATGTTGGGGTCCTTGCTGGAGCGGCTCGCAGGTGGCGAGCCGCTCGTGGTGTCTACTTGCCGCCGGTGATACGTCCCCAAATGCGACCGATCAAACCGGTCTTGGGGGATTCCGTGGCGGAGGCGGGATTCCGGGAGCCGCCCTGTCCCGAGCGGGAGTCGCGTTCGCCGCGACCGCGGTTGCGACGGCGTCGTGCGCCGTTGCCGCCTTCCTGGGTGGCGCCCCGTTCGGAGGATCGTCCCGAGGTGCGGTCGGAGGAACGCTCCGAACCGCGATTTCCGCCGGAGCGGCCCGCGTTGGAGCCGCGGGAGGATTCGCCGCCTGCCGTGCGCTTGGAAGCGCTCTGGCCGGACCGGCCGTCCTTGCGCTCGCCCCGGGGCTGCGGCTTGGCCTTGGCTTCCTGGGGGCGCCGGACCGCGCCCATGGAGCCTTCGTGGCCGGGAAGCCAGGGCACGGGGCGTCCGATGCGCTTCTCGATGTCCCGGAGGGCTTCGGAGTCCTCGGAGGTCACGAAGGTGATCGCCCGTCCGGTGGCGCCCGCGCGTCCCGTGCGGCCGATGCGGTGGACGTAGGTGTCCGGGTCGGCGGGGATGTCGTAGTTCACCACCAGACGGATCTCGTCGATGTCCAGGCCGCGAGCTGCGATGTCGGAGGCCACCAGCACGGGCAGGGACCCGTCGCGGAAGCCGTCCAGCGCCTTGGTCCGGGCTCCCTGGCTCTTGTCGCCGTGGATGGCCATGGCGCGGATGCCCGCCTTGTCCAGGCGCTTGCAGACGCGGTCGGCGCCGTGCTTGGTGCGCGTGAACACCAGGGCGCGACCTTCGACGTCGGCAAGGAGGTTTTCCAGGAGGGCGGGCTTGCCGTCCTTCTCCACGCTGGCCATGGACTGGTCCACGGTCTCCGCGGCGGTGGCGGCCGGCGCCACGGCGACGGTGATGGGGTCGTCCAGGAGCCCGTCGGCCAGCTCGCGGATCTCCGGGGGCATGGTCGCCGAGAAGAACAGCGTCTGGCGCTTGCCGGGCACCTGCTTGATGATCCGCTTGATGTCGGGCAGGAAGCCCATGTCCATCATGCGGTCGGCTTCGTCCAGGACCAGGGTTTCCACTCCGGAAAGATCGGCCACCCGCTGGCCGATCAGGTCCAGCAGGCGTCCCGGGCAGGCCACCAGGATGTCCACGCCGCGGCGCAGGTCGTCTTCCTGCGGACGCTGTCCCACGCCTCCGAAGACGACCGAGGTGCGGAAGTGCAGATTCCGTCCATAGGTGCGGAAGCTGTCGCCGATCTGGGCGGCCAGCTCGCGGGTGGGGGCGACCACCAGGACGCGGGGGATGCGGCGGGTGCCGGGAGGGACCGGAGTGGTTTCCAGGCGGTGCAGGATGGGCAGCGCGAAGGCGGCGGTCTTGCCGGTTCCGGTCTGGGCGATGCCCAGCACGTCGCGGCCCTCCAGGACCGGGGGGATCGCGCGGGATTGGATGGGGGTGGGCCGCTCGTAACCCTCCTGCTCCAGGGAGCGGAGGAGGGGTTGGGCCAGATGGAGGTCGGAAAAACGCATGGATGCTTTCTGTAGATCCCGCCCGTGTGCCGTCCGGCACGACGGGGGATTCGCGATGTCAGGAGACGTGTTGGTTGAGGAACGCTTCGATGTCGTGGTAGTACGCCTGGATGGTCTCGGACCTTCTCCATCCGTGGCCTTCCCCCTCGAAGACGCGGTAGTGGTGGGGGACCCCCGCCGATCGGAGGGCTTCCACGATCCTTTCGGCCTGGTCCGGAGGCACGACCTTGTCGTCGGCGCCTTGGAACACGGCCAGGGGATCGCGGATGGACGCGCCGCGGTGGACGGGACTGCGCGCGTGGTAGAGGTCGGTCCGTTCGGGATACGGACCCACCAGGGAATGGAGGTAGCGGGATTCGAACTTGTGCGTGGTCAGTTCCAATTGGACAAGATCCGTCACGCCGTAGTTGGAGATCCCCGCCCGGAATAGCCCCGGGTGTTCGGCAAGGACGTTCAGCACGGTGAAGCCGCCGGAAGACCCTCCCTTTATGGCCATGCGGGATGGATCGGCCACCCCCTGGTCGATCATGGCCCGCGCGCCCTGGCTGCAGTCGCGGGTGTCCAGCTCTCCCCAGCGTCCGGCCAGCGCCTGTCGGTAGCGCTCGCCGTAGCCGGTGGATCCGCGGTAGTTGACCTCCAGCACCGCCCATCCACGATCCGTGAAGAAGCATGTGTCGGGGGAGAAGGAGGCCCCGCGGGCGGAGGTGGGGCCTCCGTGCACGTTCACCAGGAGAGGCCATCCCGCCGGGGGGCGGACAAGGTCTCTGGGAGTGAACAGCATGCCGTGCACCACCTGGCCGTCGTCCAGCCAGCTCACCGGGCTGGACTGGGGGAGATGGCCTCCGGTGGAGGGAAAGGAAAGGGCGATTTCGTGCCAGGAACCGTCCCAGCGCACCACCCGTTCGGGCAGGTCGGACGCGGAGGCGATCGCCAGGAATTGTTCGCCGTCGGGGTGGCCGGCGATCTGGGAGAACGACCGGTAGGGTCCCGGATCGATCTCGCGGGGAGGTGAATCCAGCCCCAGGTCCAGGATCCGTCCGATTCCCTGCCGGGAATCCAGCGCCCAAAGCCGGCGCGAGCCGTTCCAGGCGAGAACGCGCACTCCCTGGACCCAGGCCGGAGGCAGGAGACCGTCGGAGACGAACAGGGTGCAAGGCTCCCGATCGCCCTCGGACAGGACCCGCAGCCGGTAGGTATCTCCGTCGCTTTCCACCCAGGCGAGGTGCAGCCCGTCCGGCGACCAGACGGGTTGCAGGACCGGCCGATCGTCGCCACCCGCCACCTGGTGGCGGGAAACGATCCTTCCCAGGGAGAGGTCCAACTCCGCCACCATCAGACGTGCGCCGTCCCAAGGCATGCGGGGATGGTCCCACTCCACCCAGGCGATGCGACGACCATCCGGGTGCCAGGTGGGCTGCATGTAGAAGTCGGATCCACGCACCAGATCGACCGGCCAACGGCTTCCGTCGGTCGGGGCCAAGGCGAGCACGTCCACCTCGTCCAAGCTGTGCACGTAGAGGACCCAGGCACCATCCGGACTGGGGGCAGGCGAGGCCACCGCGCCGAAGCGCGGAAGGATGGGGTGGGTGGACCTGCCCTCGCGGGCACGTGCCAAGGCTCCGCCGCGCGGCACGAAAAAGAGATCCGCACCGGACAGCGTGAAATCTCCTCCGCCATATCCCACACCGGCGCGCACCGAGACTTCCGGAGTCAGATCGGTGGTGGACCCGGAGGGTTCCAGGCGCATCAGGGTGGACCGGTCGGAACGACCTTCAAGCCAGACGGGGCGACCGTCCGGTGTCCATGCCGTGTCGTCCAGACGCAACCGGGTGGACATCCGCTCGGGAGTCCACCAGCCCGCCAGGGGAGTTATTCCTTGTCTTTCCAGTATTCCTCCACGTGCAGCGCACCCGGATTGGCCCGCGTCCATTTCTGGTATCCGAAAGGCTCGAGGATGGCCGAGATGTCCCGCACCATTCCCGGGCTTCCGCACAGGTACACGTCCGTCTTGGCAGGATCCAGATGCACGCGGGCCATTTCGGCGAGCAACCGCCCCTGTTCCTGGAAGTAGACGGTCAAACGGCCCACTTGCCCCTTCCACAGTGGATCCAGGTGCGGACGAGAGATGGCCGGCAGGTAGACGAAGTTGGGAAGCGCGTGCGCCAGGGCGCGGAATTCGCCGTGGTGGCCCAGTTCCGCACGGCGGGTGGCTCCATGCAACAGCACGAACCGGATGTCCGGTCGCACCGCCGCGTGCTGGCGCACCATGGCCAGGAACGGCGCGATGCCGGTCCCGGTGCCCACCATCACGATGGTCTTGGCGAGGGCGTTCTCCAGAGTGAAGTTTCCGGTGATGCGCCGCCCCAGCTGGATGCGATCGCCGGGCTCCAGGCTCCAGAGCCGTGGGGTGAGAGTACCTGTCGGCACGTGGGCCACGTAGAACTGGAGGACCTCGTTCTCGAAACCGGCCGAGGCGATGGAATAGGCGCGCAGGACCATCTTGCCTTCCTGCGGAGGCCTGGCCTCGGGAAGGACGTCGCCCGAACGGGGGACGGAGGATTCCAGGCCCAAGGTCACGTACTGTCCGGCCTGGTAGGGCTCGAAGGCTTCGTCCGGCTGGATGTAGTAGGTGCGCAGGCTCGGGGTGTAGTCGATGCGCGCGACGATCGTGGCGTTGTAATTCTGGGAATCCGGAATGGACATGTAAGGTATTTACAAATAGTTCTTCGAAGGCATTCGCGAGCGGTCGGGCTCGCGGCGGGGAGCAGTGCCCCCCTGGGAGCGATCAGTCGTCGTGGTGGTGGAACGTGCGCGAGGGAGCGGTCAGAAGCTTGCCCAGCTCTCCCTTGGCCTCCAGCCCGTTGTCCAAGGTGTAGATGACCTCTTCGCCGGGCTGGGCCTTGCCCAAGGCGCGCAACAGGGTGGCCTTGGCATGGAAGCGGTCCGGGGAATCCACTTCGATGCGGTATTCGAAGCTGGCGTTTTCCGGAGGTTCGAAGCCGAGGCTGTCGATGTTGGTGGTGTAATGCTCGTGTTCCTGGTAGAACACTTCCTCCAGCGTGGCGATCTGCTTGAGGACGGGTTTGCATTCGGATGCCTTCGCCTTGTCGGTGGCACCCAGGAAACGCGGGATGGCCAGGGCGGCCACGATGCCGGCCACGACCAGCAGCATGGATCCTCCACCCAGGGCCAGGGCGACTGCCGCGGGATTTCCCTTCACTCCGGGATAGCGCGCGTCGATTTCGGATTGCGACTTGCTCAGGTAGACCACCAGTTCCACCAGGGAGATCAGGCCAGGGATCAACGTCCAGCAGAACAGCGCATAGAGCAGTCCCTGGAAGTACTTGCGAAGGAAGAACTTGTGTCCGCCGACTCCTCCCAGGAACAAGGTGATCAGGACCAGGGCGGTCTTGTCCACTCCGGGAGCGGCGGGTTTGGCGACGGGGATGGTGGCGGTCTGGTCTTCCACGGGATATGGTCCTTTGCTTGCGAACGGCTGCGAACGGATCCTCCGGGGAACGAAGCAAACCTAGGCATCCGTGGGCGGGTGGAAAGGCCTATTTTACCTTACGGCCACAGACAACGGAACCTGCGGAAACCTCATAGGAGACACCATGGAACGCGTCATCGTCGTTGGATCCGGACCAGCCGGCCTCACCGCATCCCTCTACGCCGCCCGGGCGAACCTTCAGCCCCTGTGCATCGAAGGATGGCAGCCGCTGGGACTCCTGATGACCACTACCGAAGTGGAGAACTTCCCGGGGTTCCCGGAAGGGGTGATGGGGCCGGATCTGATGATGAAGATGCGCGAGCAGGCCCAGAAGTTCGGGACCCGGTTCATCACGGAAAACGCCTCCAAGCTGGATCTTTCCGGAGAGGTCAAGAAGGTCTGGGTGGGGGATGTCCTCCACGAGGCCCGTACGGTCATCCTGGCCACCGGAGCGAGCTCGGTGAAAGTGGGGATCCCCTCCGAGGAGGAGTACCTCTACGGCAAGGGCATCAGCACCTGCGCCACCTGCGACGGCGCCTTCTACAAGAAGCTCACCGTGGCGGTGATCGGCGGCGGCGACAGCGCCATGGAGGAAGCCAACTTCCTGACCAACTTCGCGAGCAAGGTGTACCTGATCCACCGCCGCGACGAGTTCCGCGCCTCGAGGATCATGGTGGACCGTGCCAAGACCAACCCCAAGATCGAGCTGGTGACCCCGTACACGATCGACGAATTCCTCGGCGACGGCAAGCTCCTGAAGTCCATCCGCCTGAAGAACGCCAAGTCCGGCGAGCTTCGCACCTTGGATGTGGACGGCGCCTTCGTGGCCATCGGCCACAAGCCAAACACCGAGCTGTTCGCCGACCAGGTGGAACTCGACGAGAAGGGCTACGTCAAGTGCCAGGGTCGCAGTCAGAAAACGTCCGAGCCGGGCGTGTTCGCGGCGGGCGACCTGCAGGACACCACCTACAAGCAGGCGATCACCAGCGCGGGTTCGGGATGCGTGGCGGCATTGGACGCCCAGCACTATCTGGAATACCACGGCTGGTAGCCGTGGTGTGTCACTCCGCAAATCGCTTCGCTCAGCGGAGTTCGGTGGAGCACCACGGCTGGTAGCCGTGGTGGGGCTTGACGGATCCCGTCGTTCCGGAAAGGGTGTCAGGCGGGGGGTAGCGCCACCAGGCCCGAGCAGATCGTGGGGAAGAGCATGGGCCGTACTCGCGGGGGGTGGGGGACTGCGGCCAGCTCGAACCACGCGCGGGCGCTGGGTGGATTGGCGAGCACCGCGAGCGAGCTGTGGGGATCGGAATCCAGGAAATCCATCGCCAAGTGGCCTTCGGTGGATTCGGCGATGGAAGCCACCATGCGCTTGGATGGCTCCGGAAGTCCCAGCACACGGCTTTCCACCACCATTTCCAGGATACTGGCATCCAGACGGGAAAGGGGGGCGTCCAGGCCCGCGAAGCTGCCGAAGCATCCCAGAGGAGCCTTGGCGAAGATCATGGAATCGGAGTTTCGCCAGCGGAACACGAAGCCGTGGTGGGTATCCTTGACGGTGGCCAGCAGGGCCTCCGCGCCGTCGGCTCCCAGGTACGGCAGTTCCTCGATCTCGAAGAGTCCGGAAAGCGCTTGCTGGAAACGTTCCACGGAAACGGCCAGCTCCCGATAGATCCTGTGGATGGGGGGCAGCAGCAGACCGGGGTCGTCCACCGACACCAGGTAGCAGAGAAGCGGCCCCGTGCCCATCGACGAGCCTTCCAGGTGGACCAATCGCGACGCGGAGAGCGTCTCCTGGATGCGTCGGATCGTTTTCGGGTCGTCCAGGCGGTGCAGGGTCCGTTCCACGGATTCGTCGTCCAGGAACCTCGAAACCACCGGGCTCGACCACAATCCGAGTTCGATCAGATCGGAAGTGGGGATCTCGTGCAGCACCACGTCCGGACGCCGGACGCCGAACGGCGCTTGCCGGGACAGCCCCCCGACGGAGGACGGATCCACCGAGGCGAGGAAGCCCCTGCGTTCGAAGCGGTCGTCGATGCCGCCAACGGTGGCGGTGAATTTCTCCGAGCAAGGGTAGAACGACGGAGGATCGATCGAAAGGATGCCTTCCTTGCGCCAAGCGGAGACGATCTGGGCGGATCGGTCCGGATGATCCGGATCGGGCTCCAGGTCCGGGTCTTCCGATCCCGTCTCCACGCGGATCCAGTTCCATGGATGCCGTTGGAAGAGCGCCTTGCGTCGGGCGGGCCCCAGTGTGAACAACGGAGGGCAGACCATCCCCACCAGATCTTGTCCGGTTCGCGTCGAATCGTATCGAAGTCCCGTGAAAGGGGCAATAGAGCTCATGGACTCTCCTATGGCCTAGATGATCCCACCCGTGCCATCGGGAAATCAACCGTTTTCACAGGCCGTTCCGTAGATCGTTTCCCGCCGGGAAACGACCGATCAGGTCCGGGGAACCCCCAAAAACCACAGGGCAGCCCAGATCTTCGCGTCCACCAGGGAGCCCTGGGCGATCCTCTCGGAAAGCCAGGAGGCCGCTTGGGTCAAGGGAATGGCCTCCACCCGGATGTTCTCTTCGCCGGGAATCCCGCCTCCGTCGCCCGTGCGCACCAGGTCTTCCGCCAGGACCAGCTGCAACGTCTCGCTGGTGAGTCCGGCCGACGAAGGAGCCCGGCAAAGGAAGGTGAGCTTGCCCGCCTTCCATCCGGTTTCTTCCTCCAGTTCGCGTCCGGCGGCCACCAAGGGGTCTTCCTCGGCGCCTTCGTCGCCCACCAATCCGGCAGGCAACTCGATGGTCTCCACGCCCACGGGGCGGCGGTGCTGGCGGACCAGGAGCAGTTCGCCCTGCGGGGTGGCCGCGATGACCCCCACCACGCCGGTGGCGCGGCGGCGGCGCACGAACTCCCATCCGTCGCGGTTGACCACTTCCAGCCAACGTCCTTGCCAGGCGACGGTGTCCATGCTCACTCCTCCTTCTTCTTGCGCGGGACGCGGGGAACGATGGCTCCTTCCACGATGCGGAAGTTCACGATGCCGTCGCATTCCGGATAGCGCGGGCAGGAAAGGAACGGACCGAAGCGGCCCTTGCGCAGCTTGGTGGGGCCCTGGCACTTGGGGCAGGGGAACTCCGGATGGAGCGAACCGATGGACAGGTCCGTTGGACCGCCCTGGCTGGGGGCCGCGTCGGGGCCGGATGCGCGCTCCTCGAAGACGAATTCCGTCTTCCACTCGTCGGTGAGCTTCACCCGGGCGGAGAAGGTCTTGCGGGTCTTGAAGCTGAAGAATCCGTCCAAGGGGCCGATCTCGCGGGTTTCCAGGAGCTGTTCGGCTTCCGCTCGCGTGATCATCCGCTGGCTGAGGGTCTTGTAGAGCTTGAAGTCGCAACCCGTGCATTCGTAGGCCTTGAGCTTCTCCTTCACTGGCTTCTGGCACACCGGGCACTTCCCGAAGGGTTCGCTCTCCTCGAACCCCGTCTCGTGGTCGAAGGCCTTGGCCTTCTGCACGATGGATTCGGTGAAGGTCCCGATCTCCTTCATGAAGGCTTCGCGGCGGATGCGGCCCTTCTCCATCTCCAGGAGCTTGTGCTCCCATTCGCCGGTGAGGCTGGGGGAGACCAGTTCCGGCACCGGGATGGCCTCGAGCAGGTGCACCAGCTGCATGGCCTTGGCGGTGGGGACCAGGTCCTTCCGATCGCGGGTCACGTAGCGGGCGCTCACCAGCTTCTCGATGGTCTCGGCGCGGGTGGCGGGGGTTCCCAGGCCGCGTTCCTTCATGGCCTCGGCCAATTCCTCGTCGTCCAGGAGCTTGCCGGCGTTTTCCATGGCCCCCAGCAGGGTGGCGTCGTTGTAGCGGGCGGGAGGCTTGGTCTCGAAGGCATCCAGAAGGACCGTCTCGGTCAGCACGCGATCCAACGCTCCTCCCAGTCCTGGGAGACGGGAGGCGATGCCGATCTCCGCGTCCTCCTCCTCTTCCTTCCCGAAGGCCTCGCGCCACCCGGCCACGGACAGGACCTTGGCGGTGGCGCGGAATGCGTCTTCTCCCACACGGGTCGTGCGCTCCACGATCTTCCAGATGGCCGTATCCAGGAACGCGGCCAGGAAGCGTCGCACCACCAGGTCGTAGATCTTGGATTCCACCGCCGAAAGCGCGCTGGACGGGACTTCACCGGTGGGAACGATGGCGAAGTGGTCGGAGATCTTGGCGTTGTCGAAGATCTTCTTGGCGTTCACGGCGCGAGTGGGGTCGGTGATCTTCGCCGCAAGCTGCTTGTAGGGGCTCACCAGCTGCCCCAGGATCCGTTGGACTTCGGGAGGATAGTCTTCCGGCAGGCACTTGGAGTCGGTACGGGGGTAGGTGAGCACCTTGTGGCGCTCGTAGAGGGCTTGGGCCGCCTGCAATGTGGTGCGGGCGGAGTACCCGAAACGCTTGTTGGCCTCGCGCTGCAGGGTGGTGAGATCGAACAGGGTGGGAGGCGCCTCGCGGCTTTCGCGGGTCTTGTCGGTGGCCTTCGCGGGTTTGCCCTTGCAGCGCTCCCGGATGCTGTCGGCAAGAGCTTTTTCCCAGATGCGGTCGGCGCGGTCGTCGGGGTCGTCCCCCTTCCTGAAGTCCTCGCGGATCCACATGCCTTCGTAGGTCTCGCCACCGGTCTCGAAGATCCCCTTGGCCGTCCAGAAGGGCCGAGGCTTGAAATTGGCGATTTCCCGTTCCCGTCCCACCAGGATGGCCAGGGTGGGGGTCTGGACACGTCCCAGGTTCGCGGTTTCCTTGCCCGCGCGACCGAACAGGCGCACCGTGAAGGCGCGGGTTGCGTTGATCCCCACCAGCCAATCGGATTCCGAGCGGCACATGGCGGCGTCGGCGAGTCCCGCCTTCTGGGCGGTGGGAAGGAGGTTCTGGAAGCCTTCCTTGATGGCCGTCTGGGTCATGGATTGCAACCACAGCCGCTGAGCGGGCTTGTCCACACCCAGGAACTTCACGATGTAGGTGAAGATCAGCTCGCCCTCGCGACCCGCGTCGCAGGCGTTGATCAGGCCGGTCACGTCCTTGCGCTTGGCTTCCTTCTCGATGATGTCCAGAAGCTCGGAGCCGCCCTCGTCCTCTTCCTCTTCCTTGGTCTTCTTGCGCCGAGCACGGAATTTCGCGTCGTCCTTGGATGCCTTGAGAGGAAAGCTCCCCGGCACGATGGGAAGGGCGTCCAGACGCCAGAAGCCGTACTTCTTCTTGTCCAGGTCCTCCGGCATGCACAGTTCCACCAGGTGGCCGGCCGCGGAGCAGATGATCAGATCGTTGCGCTCGAACACCTTGCCACGGGCGGAGAAGCCTCCCAAGGCACGGGCGATGTCGCGAGCGACGGAGGGTTTTTCGGCGATGACCAGTTTCTTGCTCAATCGAGTGACTCCAAAATGGGCGAGAATGGGCGAGAAGGGTACGGAAACATACCACAGACTCGCAAAAGGGGGTGGTTTTCTGGAAGAAGGGGAGTCTCGGAGTAGTCATTCCCTGTCGTCCAAGGTATCTTGGGCCTTCTTCCCATCGAACGGAAAGGTTCCAGTGAATCCAAGGATTTCGGTCGCGCTTCTCTCGGCGTCAATGCTCGCCGGGTGCGGATTCTCAGATTCCAGCAACTACGCCGGAGGGGCATTCCTGGATGCCCAGGGAGAAACCGTCTCCGCTCGGTCCAACGCCACCCTTGCCGCCTCCACGCGTTCCGTGGAGGCGCTTTCGCCCGAGGGCTACCCATCCCTGCCCGGCATGGGGATCCTGGTGGCGGGAACCGTCGGTTCGGATTCCATCCGGACGGTTCTGGGCTTCGATCTGCGCACTCCCTCCGCCTGGGGCGGGCCGGACGGCTTGCGGACAAACCCCCTCAAATCGCTGGACTTCACCGTCTCGGATGCCACCTGGGCACCCCGCCTGCGCCTGAGGATGGTCCTGGCCAAAGGCGCTGGCGCCTCGCTTCCGGCTGTGTTCATGGGTGTGGAGCCGTCGGGCCTTCCCGGCTTGCGGGTGGTGCTGGACACTGTGGTGAATCCCACTTCCGATGCAGATGGAATGCATTCCATCCCGCTTCCTGCCTCGGTGAGCGATTCGATCCTGGCCACCTCGGCATCCGATCGCGGTTGGCTTGCCGTGATCCTGGATCCCCAGGTGGTTTCCGCAGCCCAGCCCAGCTTGGTGCGGTTCCTCCAGCAGCCCTCCATCCGAATCGATTCCCTGCCGTCCTTGACCGTGGGAACCTGGCTGAATCAGACCGCGACGCGATCGGTGCAGATGCGGGCGTCCGGAGCATCCTCGGATGTCATCGGATGGTGGGCCGGTTCGGGGCGCCGGGTCCGCTTGGAGCTGGATGGAGACGCCATCCGGTCCTCGTTGCACCGCCAGGTTCCATCGGACGTGTCCACTCCGGAATTGGACCACTCCTATCATGTTCTCCAGGCACGGGCCTCCTTGGGATTCGACAAACTCGTGTCCAATCCGACCAGCGCCCGCATGCAGGTGGTGGCCCGGGTGGTGGAACGGGAGGATTCCTCGAGCCTGACCCTGGAACACACCCTGGGGATGCCCAGCTCCGTTCTCACCGAAAGCGAGGCAGGAAGCTCCGTGGGAGTGCGTTGCACCACCCTGGTCGCGGACATCCTGGCCGACTGTTCCGTGCTGACCGGGAGCGAGCCGCAGAAGAATGGCGTTCACCTCGCCTACGTCAACAACAAGTTCGGCGATTATCTGCAAACCCATTTCTGGTTGCGATTGGACCAGCCCGACCATGCGGAGTTCCCGGTCCTGAACAACTTGCGGGTAGCCATCCGTTCGGAGGGCTCTGGCCACGGTGGCGCCAAGCTCCGGGTCAAGTGGACCCGCCTGTACGCGACCTACAACCCCGACTCCCAAAGCGATTCTTTGGGATGGCGTTCCGGCGCCACTCTGGGGGCAGGTTCCAACCGGGTGGAATTGGAAATCCGCTCGGCGCTTTCCCAAGTGATCCAACAGAAGGCTCGCAAGGTGGTCCTGGACATCGTTCCCGTGGGCGGGAACGTCTATGGCTTGGATCTCTGGACCGCCCATAGCTCGTCTCCCAGCCAATGGATCGATTCCATCCGTGTCCTGGTTCGTCCTCGCGACGGAGGAAACATCTGATGCGCGCCCTGTATTCCCTGATTCTCGCCACCTGTGCCGTCGCTTCCGCCCAGAGCCCCCGGGCCATCCTGGGATGGGGCCTGGAAACCTCCAGCGCCGATGGTCCCTCTCGGGCCATGGGCGAGGCCGGCGCGGCCTTGCGCACCGATCGCTCCTGGGATCCGCGTCTGGAAGCCAGGTCGGCCTTCGCCACCCTCACCGCTTTCGAAGTCCAAGTGGCGCCGGGATTGGTCACCATCGACGACGACAAGACCCAGAACACCGTGAGCACCGCGGTCCTTCCGCGGGTGAGCCTGTCCATTCCCATGGGGCGGTTCGGACACGTGGGGCTCGGTTACTGGCAGCGCTACCAGCGGGCGATGGACTGGATGTCCTCCGACTCCATGGTGAGCCTTTCCGGGGAGGGTGGAAGTTTCCAGGGCGACCTGGGCTACGCCTACGCCATCCCCTGGGCCCGCGGCCTGTCGCTGGGAGCGACCTACCACCGGGTGCTGGGGACGGACCGGATCCTGCGCATGGAGACCTTCCAGGCTTCGGACGAGGCATCCTCGCTGAAGTTGCGCGATACCGTGCGCCACAAGTTCTGGGGCGACTACTGGACTGCATCCGCCTATTTCACCAGATCGAATCTCGATGTGGGCGTCTGGATGGATTTCGCAGGCGACGTGGAGGTGACCTCCAGCCGTGGCGCCACCAACCACGAGTTTCCGGCTCCCACCACCACCAGCGTCACCCCCGCCCAGTCCATCGGCACAGCGCTGGGCTGGAGATTCCATGGCCGGCATGCGCTGGTGGGATCCTACCAGACCACCTCCTGGGAGGGGATCGAGTCCGGGGCTTCGCGCCAGCACCAGGGTGGAATCGGGTGGCAGCGGGAGGGTTCCGCCGACCGCTACGACGATTATTGGCGGCGCCTGTCCTTCCGCGCCGGTGCCATGGGCGGGTTCGGCGGTCCCGGCGAAGTCGTGACAATCGCTGGCACCACGGGCATGGGCATGCCTCTTGGAAATTCGGGAACCCTTGATCTTTCGCTCCAAGTAGGGCAAAATGACGTGGACAACGGAGGGCCCGCGTTGAAGGAAACCTTCGTTCGGTTGTATGTTAGCGTTACTGGAGCCAGTTCCTGGGGGAAGTCCTTCAGAACCCGCAGGTGATCCCTTTTCGAGGAGACGTCGATGGCGCCGAGCCCTGCAAAATCAAACCGCGCCTCGGCCACCAAGAAGGTGGTCGGGGAAAACAGGCCGACGCAGCACAAGCTTGCCGCGACAGCTGATTCCCGGACCAAGGCTTCCAAGCCCGTTTCCAAGGCGCCTGCGAAGGCGACGGCGAAGCCCGCTTCGAAATCCGTCGCGAAAGTTCCTGTCACGGTCGCCGCGAAACCCGCTTCCACCGTGCCCGCCAAGCAGCCTGCCGCCAAGGCGTCTGCTTCCAAGGTCGTCGCGAGCAAGGCTTCGGTGTCGAAATCCGTCCCCGCGGTCGAGGTCAAGGCATCGCGCCTGACCCGCTCCAAGGCCACCACCAAGGTGCCCGCCGTGGCGCCGCTGGCGCAGCGCAAGGCCAAGCCGACCCGCCCCGTCAAGACGGGACAGGCAAAATCCGCCCTCCTGTCCGGCGAACTTCCCGGTGAATACGGGCTGGATCGCCTGGTCGCGATCCCCAAGGATCCCGAGTGGACCCACCTCTACTGGGAAGTCTCTCCCGAGACCCGTCAGTCCATGCCCACCAGCGAGGGAATGCTGCGGTTGCGTGGTTTCGACACCACGGGGCTGTACTTCGACGGCACCAACGCGCCGGTCGCATTGGACATCGAAGTGGCTCCCTTCGCCCGTTCCTGGTACGCCAAGCTTCCCTACCAGGGGCGCGTGTACACCTTCGAATACGGCTGGATCACCCCGCAAGGCGAATGGAGAGGCGTGGCCCGCTCCCAGCCGGTGGGTTTCGAGCCCGGCATGGCCCAGGTGGGCAGCCAGGAGGAGTGGATCTCCATCGCTTCCGAGGAGCTCTTCCGCGCCGCCGCCGGATTGGGCGACGGCGAGGGCATCCAGGATCTCATCCGCAAGCTGCGCGAACGCAGCGCGGGTTCGCACCTGATGGGCGGGGCCGCCTGGCTCACCTCGTGGGGATCGGGGATGGGGCGCATGGAGCTCGCGCCCAGCTCGTGGGCTCCCAATTCCGCCGAATTCCTCCAGCTGCCCTCCAGTTGGAGCAATACCTCGGTGGGATCCCAGGTCCATTGGTCGGGGCTCTCCTCCGGGGAGTTCCAGCCTCCCAAGAACCGCCAGAAGGACTTCTGGCTGTGGGTGGAGACGGAGCTTGTCCTCTACGGCGCCACCGAACCGGATGCCCAGGTGACTCTCATGGGACGTCCCTTGCAACTGAATCCGGATGGCACCTTCCGCGTCAAGTTCCCATTCTCGCACGGAACCGAACTGAAGATGGACGTGCGCGCGGTGGATCGCGACGGCGACCAGGTCCGCGAGGCGAAGCCCGCCGCCCGGCGCTGGACAGACTGACGCGTGGCGAAGGGATACCTGGGGCTGCTCCTGCACGCCCATCTGCCGTTTGTCCGCCACCCAGAGAACGCCCGGCACCTCGAGGAGGATTGGCTTTTCGAGGCCATCACCGAGACCTACATCCCGCTTCTGGACGTATTCAACCGCCTGGACGCGGAGGGTGTGCGCTTTCGCCTGGCCATGTCAATCACCCCGCCCCTGGCCGAGATGCTCGCCGATCCGCTCCTGCGCCAGCGCTACCTGGAGCATCTGGACCATCTGATCGCGCTTTCGGAGAAGGAGCTGCGGCGCACCCAGTACGTGCCGCGCTTCCAGTCGCTTGCCCGGATGTACCACGACAAGTTCACCTGGTGCCGACGGTTCTTCGGGGAGTGGTACGGAGGCGACCTGCTGGGCGGTTTCCGCCATTGGCAGGACCGGGGAAACCTCGAGATCGTCACCTGCAACGCCACCCACGGCTTCCTGCCCGCCTTGCGACAGAATCCGGCCGCGATACGCGCCCAGATCCGCCAGGGCGTGCGTGCCCACAAACGCCATTTCGGACGCAATCCCAACGGCATCTGGCTGGCGGAATGCGGATACTACGAGGGCCTTGAACAGGAATTGGCCGCCGCCGGCATCGGATACTTCTTCACCGACACCCACGGCATCCTCTTCGGGCAGCCGCCTCCGCGCTTTGGCGTGTACGCGCCCACCATCACGGGAGCGGGGCCGGCCTGCTTCGCCCGGGACCCCGAGACCAGCCGCGCGGTGTGGTCGGCGGAGACCGGATACCCCGGAGATCCCGACTACCGCGAATTCTACCGCGACATCGGTTTCGACCTGGACGAGGAATACCTCCACGATTTCCAGCACATCCCGGGATTGCGCACCAACACGGGCTTCAAGTACTACCGCATCACCGGCAAGGGCGTGGCCCAGGAACCCTACGATCCCGCCAAGGCCTTCGCCAAGACCGCGGTGCACGCGGAAGATTTCGTGAACAACCGCCGCAAGCAGGTGGATTGGCTTTCGCGCTTCATGGACCGGCCTCCGCTGATCGTGGCTCCGTACGACGCCGAACTCTACGGCCACTGGTGGTACGAAGGCCCCGAGTTCCTCTACTACGTCTTCAAGAAGATCCATTTCGACCAGGACGACCTGGTCCCCATCCGGCCCTCCGACTACCTGGAGGCCCATCCGGTGAACCAGCGCCAGCAGCCGGCCTTCAGCACATGGGGACACCTGGGCTACGCCGACGTGTGGGTGAACCCCACGAACGACTGGATCTATCCACACCTGCACGCCGCTGCCGACCGCATGGTGGAAATGGCGCGTCGCTACCCCGACGCATGGGGAGACTACAAGCGCGCCCTGGACCAGATGGCCCGCGAGCTGTACTTGGCCCAGAGTTCCGACTGGGCCTTCATCATGCGCACGGGAACCTCCGTGGAATACGCCGTGGCCCGTACCAGGGAGCACCTGGTGGCCTTCAACCGGCTCTACGAGATCCTGCGCGACAATCAAACCGTTCCGTTGGAGGAGCTGGCTGCCCTGGAAAGCCGCGACAACATCTTTTCCGACGTCGATTACCGGGATTTCCTGTAAAGAAGGATCGCATGCCCAGCAGAGATCAGGCCGGTCATCTCCACGACTCCGACCCCAAGGAAGGATCCATCTGGGAGGAGCGCGTCCAGATCGGACCGTGGATCAGAACCTCGCGGGCGGTCACCTACAACAATCCCTGGATCCGGGTGGAACACCACGAGGTGGAAGACCCCAGCGGCAGGCAGGGGATCTATGGACTGGTCCACTTCAAGAATCGCGCTTTGGGTTGCGTGCCGCTACACGACGACGGCACGGTGACCTTGGTGGGGCAGCACCGGTATCCGCTGGATCGATGGACCTGGGAGATCCCCGAAGGGGGAGGGCGGATGGATGTGGATCCGCTTGTGGAGATGCAGCGCGAGCTGTTGGAGGAAACCGGACTTGCCGCCACCCAGTGGATTCCGCTGGGACTCCTGCATCCGTCCAATTCCGTGTGCGATGAAGAGGCCAGCCTATGGTTGGCTCGCGGACTTGCCGAGGGCGAGCTGCATCGCGAGTCCACGGAAGGGGACATGAAGCTCCTGCGCGTGCCCTTACCCGAGGCGGTGGCCATGGCCTTGGATGGCCGCATCACGGATGCGATTTCCGTGGCGGGTCTCCTGCGTGCCAACTGGTGGCTGGGATCGGAGTCAGCCTAGTTTTGAAACGCTTCAGGGACTTGGAGCCAACAGGATCCGGAATCCTTCCGAACGTCTTCGGGTGCAGTGAGAAGTTTCTCGCCAAAGTCGTTCCCTACTCACGGGTCTGATCTATATTTCCGCACTCCCGGACTTTTGGGTCCAGTACCTGTCGTATCGCCAGTTTACGCAGAAATGAGGGTTTTCATGAGAGCCAGCCAAATTTCCCTGGGAATGTCGTTGGTCGTTGCGACCGCGCTCCTTTCCAGTTGCAAGCCCCCCGAAGGCGCCAACGGCGGAAACGAAGGCGGCGCCTTCCCGCGCAGCCAGACTCTGTACGTGGCCGGCTCGCAGTGGGGCGACCCCTCCTCGTTCAACCCGCTGGCCGAAACCTGGCAGCCCGCTTGGCCGGTGAACGACCGCTTCAACTTGATGTACGAGACCCTCCTCAACTACAACACCCTCACCGGCAAGATCGAACCCGCCCTGGGAACCCTGGTTTCCAAGGACAACGATTCCCTGGTGGTGGATCTGAACTCCGCGGCCAAGTGGTCGGACGGCAAGCCCGTCACCGCCGACGACGTCAAGTTCGTGTTCGATCTGGGACGCAAGTACCCCGACGCGGCGTCCGCCTTCGCCGTGCAGTTCATCTCCGAGATCAAGGTCGCCAAGGTCAACGGTGCCGACCGCCTGACCTTCCTGGTCAACAAGAAGGATCGCAACAACCCGCTGGTGGTCCTCGACCTCCTGCAGGCCATCCGCATCGTTCCCTCGCACGTGTTCCAGGCCTTGTTGGCTTCCCACGGCGACACTCTCGCCAACGTCAAGAAGCTCAAGATCGATTCCGTTCCCGTGGTGAGCGGCCCCTACAACCTCAAGGCCTACTCCAACGAGAAGATCATCCTGGAGCGCCGCGACGACTATTGGGGCAACGCCGCCCTGCACAACGGCCAGGCGCCCGCTCCCAAGTTCATCATCCACCCCATCTACAAGTCCAACGACGCCTTCGCGATCGGCCTGCAGAAGGGTGATCTCGACGCCTCCCAGACCTTCATCCCCCGCATCGGGACCAAGGCCAAGGACGGCGTGGGCACTTGGCTGGACGCCGCGCCCTTCTACGTTCCCGGCGCCATCCCCATGTTGGTCCTGAACGTCACCAAGAAGCCCCTGGACGACAAGAATTTCCGTCGCGCCATGGCTGCCGCCATCAACTACGGCGACGTGTCGGAATTGGCCGTGTCCGGATACTCCGGCAAGCTCAACCCCGGTCTGATCATGCCCACCGTTCTGGAAGGCAAGTACTTCGATTCCGCCGCTTCCGCCGCCCACGCGGTGGCCCTGGGCAAGGAATCGGCCAAGAAGATCCTCGCCGACGCCGGGTACAAGGCCGTGTTCAAGCCGGACGGCTCGCTGGACTACACCACCGACAAGGCCGGCAAGAAGCTTCCCACCCTTTCCATCATGGCTCCCGCTGGATGGTCCGACTGGGAAAACATGATCAAGATCGCCGTCAAGGCCATGCGCGAAGCCGGCATCGACGTGCGCGAGGGGTTCGTCGATCCCTCCAAGTACTGGCCCGCCAAGCCCAACGGCGACTTCGACATCCTCATGGACAAGCCCGCTTCCAACGTCACCCCGTCGCTGCCTTGGAGCCGCTTCGAGGCCATCATGAGCTCCCGCAACTGGGTCGAGTGCGGCAAGTCCATGAACGAGAACCAGGGACGCTACAACAATCCCAAGGCCAAGGAATACAACAAGAAGGTCGACAGCCTCCTGAAGGCCATCCCGCTGGTGACGGATTCCGTCTCCCTCAAGAAGGCCTACGTGGAACTGAACAACATCTTCCTGGACGACCAGCCGGCCATCCCGTTGGTCTACCTGCCTGAGCAGTTCTACCAGTTCAGCAACAAGACATGGACCAACTGGCCCACCGCCAAGAACTCCTACGGTCCTCCCCAGCTGCCCTGGGTGAGCGCCGGCATCAACACACTCTGGCAGCTCAAGTCGGCCGCCAAGTAAGTCCTCGGACACCGTCCAAGGGAGAGACATGCTCAAGCAATATCCAACGCTCCGGTTCATCCTGCAGCGTGCAGGTTGGTACCTGCTGACCTTCCTGGTCGCCGTGGTCATCAACTTCGCGCTTCCCCGGTTGGGTTCCGACCCGGTCGACATCATCATGGGACAAAACAGCGGGGGTGACCCCGCCATGCAGGAGATCAAGCGTGTCAGCTTCCTCAAGGAGTTCGGCTTGGCCAAGCTGGACGACAAGGGGGAAGTGGTGTACGACTCCGTGACCAACGCCCAGGGCGTGAAGGAACGGATGCCGGTCAAGAAGGGTATTGTCGAGCAGTTCACCACCTACGTCGGGAAGACCCTCCAAGGGGATCTGGGAAGCTCCTTCCAGAAGTACCCAAAGAAGGTCACCGAGGTGATGGGGGATGCGGTCCCTTGGACGGTGGCCCTGCAGTTGCCCACGATCGTCTTCGGATGGATCATCGGCAACCTGCTGGGCGCCCTGGCGGCTTACAAGCGCGGGACCTTCGACCGCGTGTTCTTCCCGATGGCGCTTCTCTTCAGCGCCGTCCCGTTCTTCGTCTTCGGTATGCTCCTGGTCTACTTCTTCGCTGTGCAGTGGGGCATGTTCCCGGCGATGGGCGGCTTCGCCGCGGACATCGTGCCGGGCTTCAACCTGGAGTTCTTCGGTTCGGCGGCCTACCACTATGTGCTTCCGTTCTTCTCAATCTTCCTGATCTCGGCGGGCGGCCAAGCCATCGGCATGCGCTCCATGGGCATCTACGAACTGGGCACCGACTACATCAAGTACGCCAAGTGGCTGGGGGTCAAGGAAACCCGCATCCTCCTGTACGTGTTCCGCAACGCGATGCTTCCGCAATTGACTGGATTGGCTCTGTCGCTGGGCGCCATGGTCGGCGGCGCCCTGATCACCGAGATGATCTTTTCCTACCCGGGCTTGGGCATGGCGATGCTGACGGCGATCCAGTTCAACGACTATCCGGTGATCCAGGGCGTGACCCTGATCATCACCACCTGCGTGCTGATCGCCAACTTCACCGTCGACATCCTGATCGCCTTCCTCGATCCGCGCGTCAAGGCCGGTCTCCAGATGGGAGGAAACTGACATGAAGATCCTCAAGAACCTCCTCAAGTCGCCGATGTTCGTCATCGGCATCGGCTTGTTCCTCGGCACCCTGTTCCTGGCGTTCCTGGGACCCCTTTTCGCCAACATGAGCCTGGATCGCGTGGCCTCTTCCTACGCGCCTCCCGGCGATGGACTCCTGCTGGGGGCCGACAACCTGGGCCGCAACTACGTGGCGCTCCTTCTGCACGGTCTTCGCAACTCGTTGTACGTGGGCTTCCTGGCTGGCATCATCGCCACCACGGTGGGCACCCTGATCGGGATCTACGGCGGTTTCAAGGGCGGCATCATCGACGATATCCTCTCGGTGACCACCAACCTGTTCATCGTGATCCCGCAGCTGATCGTGCTCATCCTGATCAGCGCCTCGCTCAAGGACGGGCGCTCGCTCACCCTGATCGCCGTGATCATCGGTGCCACCGGCTGGACCTGGTCGGCCCGTGCGGTGCGCGCCCAGTCGGCTGCCCTCAAGAGTCGCGACCACATCGCCCTGGCGCGGATCAACGGGGACGGCACCTTCGCCATCCTGGTCAAGCACATCCTCCCATACCTGGCATCCTACGTGTTCATGGTGTTCATCATCCAGATCGCTTCCGGGATTCTTTCGGAATCGGCCATCTCCATGCTGGGCCTGGGACCCATGGATACCCAGTCGCTGGGGATCATCCTGAACGATGCCAAGGCCAACGGCGCGCTGGGCGACGGAATCTGGTGGGGCATCTTCCCCTCCACGATCCTGATCACCACGATCGTGTTTTCGCTATACCTGATCAACACCTCGATGGAAGGGGTATTCAACCCCCGCCTGCGCCGGGAGTGATGTCATGACCAACACCGTCTTCGAGGTGGAAAACCTCAGCCTCCACTACCGCACCCGTTTCGGATCCAAGGTCCACGCGGTCACGGACGTCTCGTTCACCATGCAGCCCGGCGAGATCCTGGGCATCGCGGGCGAGTCCGGCTGCGGCAAGTCCACCCTGGTCAACGGCCTGATGGGCCTGTTCATTCCGCCTCTCTATCCCACCGCCGGTGAGGTCAAGGTGGCTGGCGAGTCGCTGATGAACCGGTCGGAAACCGACATCCGCGAGAACGTGCTTTCCCGCAAGGTGAGCATGATCCCGCAGGGCGCCTTCAACGCGCTGAATCCCACGCGCAAGGTGAAGGACATCGCCGCCGACGTCATCGCCGCCCACGAGTCGGGCGCCGACAAGGCGGGAACCTACGTGCGACTGATGGAACGGTTCACCCTGTTCTTCGGCAAGGACACCGAGCGCGTCCTCAACAGCTATCCCATCCAGCTGACCGCCGGCGAACGCCAGCGCTCGGTGATCGGCATCTCCACCCTGCTCAACCCGCAGATGGTGATCGCCGACGAGCCCACCTCGGCGCTGGACGTGTCCACCCAGAAGGTCGTGATCAAGATGATCTTCGATCTTCTGGATGCGGGCATCTTCAAGTCGATGATCTTCATCACCCACGAGTTGCCCCTGTTGCGGCATGTGGCCAACAACATCGCCATCATGTACGCCGGTGAATTCGTGGAGAAGGGGACGGCCGAGCAGGTCGTGTTCGATCCGCGGCACCCCTACACCAAGGCGCTGATGGGCGCGATGCTCTCCGCCGAGCCGGGCCAGAAGGACCGGAAGCCTGTCGCCATCGAGGGCGCGCCTCCCAGCCTGGCCAAGGAGATCAAGGGTTGCCGTTTTGCCGCGCGTTGCCCGGTCGCCCGGCCCGAGTGCTCCCAGAACAAACAAGAGATCCGCATGCATGCCGACCGTCTCGTGAGGTGCGATTATGCCGAATGACACTCCGATCTTCTCGGCGAAGAACGTGACCTGCACGTTCGGTCACGGCAAGAAGTTGGTTACCGCTGTCGACGACGTCACCTTCGACATCGGAGACGGCGAGATCGTTTCCATCGTGGGTGGATCGGGTTGCGGCAAGAGCGTGCTGGCCAAGATCATGCTTGGCCTCTACCAGCCCACCACAGGTCAGTTCAGCTACGAAGGCCACAAGATCGTCGACCAGAAGGCGCACTGGGACGAAGTCCAGTTCATCTTCCAGGATCCGTTCAGCTGCTTCAACCAGTTCTTCACGATCCGCTCCCAGTTGGAAGACGCCTTCAAGATCAAGAAGGTGAAGCTCACCCAGCAGGAAATTTCCGATCGCGTGGACGCCGGCCTGTTGGCGGTGAACGTGGCCCCCAAGGACATCGAAGGGAAGTACCCATTCGAATTGTCCGGCGGACAGATGCAGCGCATGCTGCTGGCCCGCATCTTCGCCCTGCGGCCCAAGGTCCTGATCGCCGACGAACCCACCTCCATGGTGGATGCCTGCGTGCGCGCCAACATCCTGGACTATCTGATGAAGCTCAAGCAGGAGCTCCAGATGACCATCGTGTTCGTGACCCACGACATCGGCTTGGCCTATTATGTGTCGGATCGATTGTTCATCATGCACCAGGGCAAGATCGTCGACCATGGCAAGCCGGACGACGTCATCCTGAAGCCGACCAGCCCGGTGACCGTGCAGCTCCTTGAAGACATTCCCGAAATCCACAAGGAGTGGATCAAGCGCTAACCTGCATCTCGCGGCGCATACTCGCTCAAAGAGCCCTCCCGGACCCTCGACGTACCGCCGCGTACGCCTTCGGGTCCGGGAGGGCTCTTTTCGCTTCGTCTGCATCCACGATCTGCGGGTTAGTTCACTTGGCTGAGTAGACGATGTGTTGCCGATTCCCCGACTTCGCTTCGCTGGTCGGATGAATGGTTGGGAGATGGAACGATGCCGGTCCCTGAGTGCTTCGCCGAAGGCGAAGTGTATCGAAGGGCGGCATCGCTTCGCTTGCCGTGGCTGCATCTGCATGACAGTTTACGGCTTCGCTTCGCTGGCCGGGTCACATTTGGATGCCGATTTTTCGATTTTGTTTTGTCGGTCGAGTGGTGGTCGCGTGGACAGCCTGGTACACGGAAACTGGGCTTGGTTGTCGGGTTTTGGCCACCAGGATCTTTCTATGCTGACCTTGTTGGTTAGCTTTGGATGCAGGTGGCAGTGGTGAACGTCACTAACTTTTCCTCTGCAATTCCGATCCCTCCGAGCGCATGCGGGCAACTCAAGCCTCGATGTGCGGATCTTGAACACAACTAGGCACAGGTGGATACCATGAGGCAATTCTCCCGATCTTGGACCGAATCCGTGGTTTCCGGACGTGGTGGAGCATGGCGTCGCTGGGTGGTTCTAGCCCTGGCCGGCATGGTGGGACTGTTCTCCTGCGATGGTGTGGTGGTGGTGGAAGATCCTCCCGCACCGGAACCGGCACCGTTGCCTTCCGTGAGCATCGTGCGCACCTCGACGGCGGTGGTTCCCGATTCCATCTCTTGGAACCCCAAGGGTACGGGCAAGGAAAAATTGGTGTGCACCGGGACCAACTGCACCATCCAGTTGCCGCTGGGCAAGGACACCGCTCAGCTTTCGCTCTGGAAGTACGGAGTGCGTTTGGGCGTGATGCAGGTCTACATGACGTCGAGCACCACTCCCACCGTGGGCGCCATCGTCTCCAAGGACGACCTCGCCAACAAGTTGCTGACCGACTTCGCGACACTTGCCAAGGACAAGCCGGATTCCGTCGCCAAGTTGGGCGCCGATGCCCGCTCCCGTCTGGTGGCCTACTACGCCCAGCGGCTTCTGGTCGGCGATTCCGATGTGGCTGGATTCCCGGCGAGCATCCCCGCAGGGTTGAGCACCGACCAAGTCGACACCGCACTGGTCCAAGCTGCCGCGCGTTCCGGCAAGGGGTGGGCGGCTGCCGCCAGCGTGGGCTCCGGTCTGGACTCCACCAAGGTGGTGACCATCGCCCAGGATCTGGTCAAGAATGGACAGCTGAAGGACGGCGATTTGTCCACCCTCCAGCAACCAGGCAAGGTCACGCCTCCCGACCCGCAAGGTCCTGTTCTCGACGTGACCAATGGCGGCGACGCCACCGTTCCCAATCCATCGGCCTCCTGGTTGGTGAAGGCTTCGGCCACTCCCGCCGATGACATCGATTCCATCCAGGTGAACAACCAGCGTTTCGCCGCCTCCAAGTGCAGCGTTTGGGTGGACTTGTCCGTGGGCGCCAATCCCATCAAGGTTTCCGTCCTGGCCAAGAATGGCAAGCGGGCCTCCGAATCCTTCACCATCACCCGCAAGGGCAAGTCCAACGATCCGATCCTTCTGCCTGTTCCTGGTACCTACGAGCGTGCCCAGTGGGTGAAGATCTTCGACACCACTTCCGGAGCGGTGCTGGAATGGAGCCTGGACGGCTCCACCTGGAGCCTCTTCAAGGATTCCATCCTGGTGGCCGTGCCCGAAACCCTCCAGGTTCGTTCCTCCGTGCCGGGTCGCGATCCGGCCAGGATGGAAGCCGTCTACGTGATCAAGAACGTGGAGCCGGTCGTGTTCGATCCCAAGGCGGGGAGCTACGCCGTGGGCCAGACGGTCAATTTCCGCTCGTCCACTTCCGGCGTTTCGTACGAATGCTCCTTCCAGGGTGGATCCTGGAGCGGATGCTCCGGGCGCTACACGGTCCAGCAGAGCGGGATGCTGCGCGTACGCACCTCGAGGCCGGGCATGACCAGTGCTCTGGACAGCGCGGACTATCGGATCCATGTCCAGGCGGTCGGCTCCCCGGTCCTTTCCCTGGTGTCCGGCAGCTACGACGGCGACCAGTCGGTGACCATCAGTTGCGCGGTTTCCGGTTGCCAGTTGGATTGGTCAACGGACAGCTCCGTATGGACTCCCTACACCGCCGCAGTCAAGGTGGATCGTTCGCTTCGCCTGTATGCGCGTTCCGCCGCTTCGGGAAGCACGGCGATCACCTGGGCTGACTATTCCATCGCCTTGGCTCCGCCCAAGTTCGATCCCGAAGGAGGATCCTTCGACAAGACCTTCGCACTGAACCTGATTCCTGCTCGCACCGGCGCGGTGGTGATGGTTTCCACCGACAGCTCCCGCTGGACGGTTCTTGACAAACCCCTCCAGATCGCGTCCAACACCAAGGTTTGGGCCTGGGATTCGGTTACGGGCATGGCCCGCAGCCAGGTGGTTTCCGCCCAGTACCGGATCCGGACCACTGCCCCCCGGATGGAACCCGCAGGTGGCTCCTTCCAGGAGGTCCAGAAGGTGGTGGTCACCGATTCCACCTCCGGGGCCACCATCCTGGTCTCGAAGGATTCCACCGACTGGACCGAGGTCTCCGGCCCCGTCACCATGGACAAGTCCGGTCGTCTGTGGGCCCGTGCCACCGCTCCGGGCATGGAGCCCAGCGTGGTGGTTTCGGCGGACTTCAGCTTCTCCCTTTCCGCTCCCGAATTCAGCCCCGCCGCCGGGACCTATTCCTCCGCACGCAAGGTGGGGATCAAGGCGGCCGCGGGTGCCGAGATCCGCTACACGCTGGATGGGTCAGATCCCACCGCCGCCTCCAGCCGGTATTCCGATTCGCTCAGCGTGGCTGCCACCACGACGTTGAAAGCCATCGCTTTGCGCGACGGATGGAAGACAAGCTCTGTCGCCACCGCGTCCTATACGATCACCGGTGGCGTCGCGGCGCCCACCTTCTCCCCGGCCGCCGGGACCTTCTCCTCGGCGGTGAAGGTCGCACTGGCAACCGCCACTTCCGGTGCCGAGATCCGCTATACCACCGATGGCACCGACCCCACATCGAGTTCCAACCTGTACGCGGATTCCATCGCGGTCTCCGCTTCGCAGACCGTGAAGGCGATCGCCATGAAATCCGGCTGGGCCACGAGCGCCGTCGCATCGGCATCCTACACCATCACGGGCACGGTGGCGCAGCCCACGGCCACCAAGGCCGCCGGCACCTACACGGCTCCGATCTGGGTGAAGCTTTCCAGTACCACTGACGGCGCCCAGATCCGCTACACGCTGGATGGTTCGGTTCCGGACTCCTCGTCCACCTTGTTTGCGGATTCCATCCAGATCGATGCGAGCAAGACCCTGAAGGCGGTGGCGTTCAAGTTTGGCTGGGCTCCCAGCGCCGTGTCGAGCTTCGCCTACACGATCACGGGTACCGTGGCGCAGCCCACCTCCTCCAAGGCCGCCGGCACCTACACCGCTCCGATCATTGTGAAGCTTTCCAGCGCCACCGACGGTGCCCAGATCCGCTACACGCTGGATGGTTCGGTTCCGGACTCCTCGTCCACCTTGTATACGGATTCCATCATGATCGCAGCGAGCAAGACCCTGAAAGCTGCGGCGTTCAAGTCCGGCTGGGCTCCCAGCGCGGTGGCGAGCTTCGCCTACACGATCACGGGAACCGTGGCGCAGCCCACGTCCTCCAAGGCCGCTGGCACCTATACGGCCCCGATCCTGTTGAAGCTTTCCAGCGCCACCGACGGTGCCCAGATTCGCTACACGCTGGATGGTTCGGTTCCGGACTCCTCGTCCACCTTGTATACGGATTCCATCCTGATCTCCGCCAGCAAGACCGTGAAGGCCGCTGCGTTCAAGTCCGGCTGGGCTTCCAGCACGGTGGCGACCTACGCCTACACGATCACGGGTACCGTGGCGCAGCCCACGTCCTCCGTGGCTGCAGGTACCTACACCGCTCCGATCTGGGTGAAGCTCTCCAGCCGCACCTCCGGTGCGGAGATCCGCTACACGCTGGATGGAACGATTCCCGACGCGAACTCCGCCTTGTTTGCGGATTCCGTCCAGATCACCACGAGCAAGGTCCTGAGGGTGAGAGCGTTCAAGTTCGGCTGGGTTTCCAGCACGGTGTCGAACTTCACCTACGTGATCACGGGAACGGTGGCGGCGCCGGTGATCACTCCTGCTTCCGGCACGTATAGCGCCACCCAGCCGGTGACCATCACCACCACCACCATGGGAGCCGAAATCTACTACACCACCGACGGTAGCGCACCCAACACGACTTCCACCTTGTACTCCGGAGCGTTCACCGTAACCACTTCCACCACAGTGAGGGCGATCGCTCTCAAGGCCACCTGGGCCCCCAGCGCGGTGGCCACCTCCACCATCACCATTTCGCTGGGAAGGGTGGCGATCCCCGTGATCAAGCTTGCCGCCGGAAGCTACGCGGTGCCGCAGAGTGTCTCCATCACCTGCGCCACCTCCGGTGCCCAGATCCGCTACACCACCGATGGAACGGCTCCCACGGAATCCTCCACGCTGTATTCCGGCCCCATTGCGGTGTCCAAGACCCAGGTGATCACAGCCGCGGGCTTCCGGACCAACTACACCACCAGCAGTACCGTGTCGCGCTCGTACACCATCACGGACTTCAGTGTCCCCTGGAAGACGGGCATCGCCTACGGGTCCGTCCTGGATGCCCGCGATGGTCAGACCTATCGGACCGTGAAGATCGGCACCCAGACCTGGATGGCTCAGGCCCTCAACTATTCGGCCAACGGGACTCTTGGCGTGTGCTCAGGTGGAAACCAGGCGGGATGCGACAAGTTCGGACGTCTGTACACCTGGTCGGAAACGCGCGGCATTTCCACGCACTACGACTCGACGTTGCGTGGAGGGACCGACGTGGGTGTGGCTGGAATCTGTCCTGCCGACTACCATGTCCCATCCCTCGCCGAATGGAAGACCCTCGAGTCCGAGGTCGACGCGACCAAGGCGCAGAGCGGCTACATCCTCAAGGCGACTGCCGGGTGGTCGACCACCCCAGGCTCGGACGACTACGGTTTCCGCGGGTTGCCGGCTGGAGGGTACGTCATCCCCACCGGATACTATGCCCAAGGAACCGCGAACTACCTCTGGTCGGCGACCGAGAGTGATGAAGGCACCGCCTACGGACCCGATCTGTACGATACCCAAACAGGATTCGCTTCCACCTGGAACAACAAGTACCGCAGCACCACCCTGCGCTGCATCGCGGATTGATCCGATCGATTCTTCTGTGATTGCGACGCCCCCGGGAAGTCCTCCCCGGGGGCGTTTTTCCTGGAATGGGCGATGCCGACGTCCCCGTGGGCGTGTATTTGAAGGATGAGGCGATGGCGACGACCATCGGGATCGTGGGGCGGGTTTGCGGGTTCCAAAGAGGGTATGGCGCATGATCGGATGGATTGTCGCAGGCATGGTGGCCGTGCCCACCGTTTCGGGGTTTCTGTTTCTGCGTACGGAGAAGTTCGGAGCGCTCCCCCAAGGGGACCGCCTGGAGCGGATCCGCCAGTCGCCACACCAGAAGGATGGTGTCTTCCAGAACATGGAGCCCTCCGAGGTGATGACCAGTGACGAGAGTTCGTTGGGAATGGCTGGCGATTTCCTCTTTGGCGACCATCCCGAGACCATTCCCCAGGACTCGATTCCTTCCGTGGCCACCGATCTATCCGCGCTGGATGGTACGCAGGACCTGGTGGTCTGGTTTGGCCACTCCTCCTATCTGCTGCAGGTGGGTGGCGTTCGTTTCTTGGTGGACCCGGTCTTTTCCGGGCGCGCTTCGCCCATGCCGGTGGGGACCAAGGCCTTTGCGGGAAGCGATCGATTCAAGGCCTCCGACATGCCCCACATCGACGTCCTGGTGATCACCCACGACCACTGGGACCATCTGGACCGCGAAACCGTCACGCTCCTGCGGGAGAAGGTGGATACGGTGGTGTGCGGTCTGGGTGTGGGCGCGCACCTGGAACGGTGGGGGTATCCCTCGTCGAAAATCGTCGAACTGGATTGGAACGATTCGCTGTCCGTTTCCGCCAGCGTGGTGCTTCGGGCGCTTCCCGCTCGGCATTTCTCGGGGCGGGGACTCTCGCGTTCACGGAGCCTCTGGTGCTCGTTTGCCGTGAAAAGCCCACAGCGCAGCGTGTATCTGGGCGGCGATGGGGGAGCGGGGGCGCACTTCGTGTCCATCGGAAAGGAGCACGGCCCCTTCGATCTGGCCATCCTGGAACAGGGTCAGTACGATTCGGCCTGGCGCAACATCCACCTGCTGCCCCAACTGCTCCCCAGGACCATGCGCGAGTTGCGGGCCTCGCGGCTCCTGCCCGTGCACAATTCCAAATTCTGCATTTCCCGCCATCCATGGACCGAGCCGTTGCGACTTCTGCAAGCCGGTGCGGATTCCGGAGGGTATGGATTGCTGACGCCCAGGATCGGGGAGGTGGCGTCGCTATCGGACACGACGCGGCGCGAGAACTGGTGGTTGGATTTGAAGTGATGACGGTTTCTGGTGCGTGGGAAATCGGAAAAGGCCCCGCCATCGGCGGGGCCCACAATCGCCAGGATCGATGGATCGCGGGTCAGTTCACCGCGAAGCCATAGCCTCCCAGGCGTGCGCAGTTGGCGTTGGTGTTGGGCCAGGTGGTGCTCGCGCGGAAACGCGAGGTGGTGGCGTCCTTGTAGAAATACACCGGAACGGTTGTTCCTGCATCGAACTTGGGGGCTCCAGCCTTGGGGTACATGTAGCCTCCGATCCAAACGATTTCAGGGTTGAAACCGAACAGTTCCGGAGCCGAACCGCGACGGTTCTGCGGGGCCAGCGTGTTGTCCGCGCAGCCGGAATATCCCAGCACTCCCGGAATCGGATCGCCGCCGGTCAGCCCGGCGGCGATGGTACTGGGAGTTGTTGAATTCCGCATGATTCCAACTGGAGAAGTACTTGTACACCCCGTAGGTGTGGGTCTTCACGTAGCTCAGCACGGGGTAGGACGCGGGGAAACCCCAGTAGGTCGCCTGTCCTTCGGTCATGAGGCCTGCCACCAGCTTGCGGTCGGAAAGGTTCCTCTTCACGTAGACAGGGCCAACCTTGGTGCGTGACCGGAGCGTGCTCCATCCGATCACCACTTCCGTGCCGGTGGAATTAGGGGTGCCTGACGGCTTCCGACTTCCAGTGGAGGACGACTCAGCGCCAGATTCCGGCGGCTCTGGCCTTGGCGATGTACTGGCGGACGAAGGCGACGATTTCCGGCGAATGGGCGCCGAGGACCGCGTAGAGGTTGTCGGTGGGCTTGCTGGAAGTCTTCCCGTTGAGGATCGCCACGTTCACCAGGCCGGAGGAGCGCTGGATGAACAGGAGCGAGTCCGTGATGCTGCGGTCGAACAGCGAGCGGTATTCGGTGCAGATGGTGGTTCCCATCTTCTTGCGGTCGACCAGGATCAGGCTGGTGGTGTCGTCGTGGCGACTGATCCGGAGGGATCCTTCCGCGACGTAGCGGGACATCATGGCTTCCACGTCGGCGCATGCCTTGGTGCGTTCCGCTTCCACGACGGCCAGGGAGTCGGCGGTCCGTTTGGCGGCGATCATGGCCAGGGAATCGGCGGTCTTCTGGATGGCGGCGAGCCGAGCCTTCTCGATGGCCAGGAGGGAATCCCGGGTATGCTGGACGGCGGCGATGGAGTCGGCGGTCCGTTTGGTGGCGATCATGGCCAGGGAATCGGCGGTCTTCTGGATGGCCGCGATGCGGGCCTTCTCGATGGCCAGGAGGGAATCCCGGGTGCGCTGTACGGTGGCCAGGGAGTCGGCGGTCCGCTTGGCGGTCGCGAAGGCGATGGAATCGGTGGTCTTCTGGATGGCGGCGAGCCGAACCTTCTCGAGGGCCAGGGAGTCGGCGATTCTCTTGTAGCTGAGGGCCACCAGCGAATCGGCGGTCTTGCGTTCGGCGGCCAGGCGCAGGTTCAGCACGTAGGTCGCGGAATCCTTGGCGCGTTTGACCGCGGCCAGCGAGTCGGACATTTTCTTGTTGGCGATGGCGACGAGGGAATCCGCGGTCTTCTTGAGGGCGGCTTCCTTGGCCTTGACCACAGACATCGAGTCGGCGATCCGCCGTTTCTCGAGCACAAGGAGGGAGTCGGCGGTCTTGCGTTCGGCGGCCAGGCGCAGGTTCAGCACGTAGGTCGCGGAATCCTTGGCGCGTTTGATGGCGGTCAGCGAGTCGGAGATTTTCTTGTTGGCGATGGCGACGAGGGAATCCGCGGTCTTCTTGAGGGCCGCATCCTTCGCCTTGATCACAGCCAGCGAATCGGCAATCCTTTGCTTCTGGATCGCCACGAGGGAATCGGCGGTCTTGCGTTCGGCGGCCAGGCGTAGGTTCAGCACGTAGGTCGCGGAATCCTTGGCGCGTTTGACTACCGCCAGCGAGTCGGCCACCTTCTTGTTGGCGATGGCGGCGAGGGAATCCGCGGTCCTCTTGATGGCGGCCTCTTGCGCTTTCACCACGGCGATGGAGTCTGCGACCTTCTTGTTGGCGATGGCGGCCAGGGAATCTGCGGTCTTCTTGATGGCGGCCTCTTGAGCCTTCACCACGGCGATGGAGTCTGCGGCCTTCTTCTTGGCGATGGCCTCCAGGGAATCGGTGGACTTCTTGAGGGCAGCCTCTTGAGCCTTCACCACGGCGATGGAGTCGGCGACCTTTTTCTTGGCGATGGCAGCCAGGGAATCCGCGGTCTTTCGGATGGCGGCCAAGGAATCGGACGTTTTCCGTTCAGCCATCCGACGTTCCAGGTCGATCTTGGCCAGGGAATCGGCGACCCACCGCGCCTTCGCCGTGGAATCGGCAACAAATTCTGCGCGGACCTTCGCCAAGGAGTCGGCGACCCACGATTCCCGCACCTTGCGAAGGGAGTCTTCCACAAGTCGCTCACGGGCGTCGGCGATGGAATCGGTGCAATGCTCGGTGTTCCAATGGAGAAGGTTCGTCTCGTTCGGGTTGCGCGACTTCTTGTAGATGTCGTCGCAGATGCGGATGTCGTCCAGCGCTTCCTGCTGGTGCTTCTCGCGGATCTTCTGGAGGGAGTCCAAACAGTCGCGATCGGTCTTGGGCTGGACGGATACCTTGCCCTTGGTTTTGTCGCTGGAGGGCTCCGAGCACGCCTTGAGATCGGCCAGGGAGTCGGACGTCCCCTTTGCACGGATCTTCTTCACCAAGGCGGAATCCTTCTGGGCCTTGACCGCGGCCAACGAATCGTTGGTGCGCTGAACCTTCACCTTGGACACGGAATCCGCCTTGCGGACCGAGTCTTCCTTGGATCGAGCGATGGCGACGGAGTCTTCCTTGCCGGCTTCGGTGGGGGTCTCCACGACCTCGCATCCGGCAAACCAAACGGTCAAGAGGGATGTCAGGATACCCAAGCTGCGACGAGTGAACATGGTCCGGTCCTTCCGGTGCGCGTCAGGACAAGGGTCCTGAAGACGTCCACAGAACCTATCCATTGGTGGATGTGCGGATCCATCATGCGGAGGGGGGCGGGGAAATAGCGTTTCCTGCGAGGAATCGCACCGACCTCCAGGGGCGTGCCACTGGCTTCGGGGGAGTGGAACGGTCGATTCAATCCAGGGGGAAGTCCTCCTTGTGGGCGCGGCGCAACAGGTCCAGAAGTTCGTCGTGCATGCGCTGGAGGCGACGGGCCAACGCGGGAGGGGTGGATGGAGGCAGGGTGGCCAACAGATGGGACACATTCACTTCGTCTTCCGCTGGGGCCCAGACCGACGAAGGCGGTTCCTGGAGCCCTGGGGCCGAGGATGGGCGTCTAGCTTCGGTTACGTAGGTCCCGTTCTCCTCGCGACGGATATGGCCTCCCATCAGGAGCAATTCCACTCCCAAGCGTGCCTCCTGCCCCGAGATGGGGGGGGTCACCAGACGCCCCAGCTCCGTGAAGTTCCCTTGGAACAAGCCCAGCTCGATCAGGTTCAAGAGCGGAGGGACGTACCACGCGCTGTGGAGCGATTCCAGCGTCTCGATCGGTTGGACTCCGTGGCGGGTCCTCAATGCGTTCATGCGTTGGAAGTAGTGGCGCTTGTCGTATTCGGTTTGGGCGAGGTCGTAGTAGACCATCAGTTCGAAGAATTCCGCTTCGGGTCCGGCAAGCTGGAATACGTCCACCAACCGCAGGAGCGTTTGGTGGGAAATGTTGGTTTCACCGGAAAGGATCTTTCCGATGAAACTGGGTGAAGCGAAACCTGCCTTCTGGGCGATGTGGCGATACGAGAAGGAAGGATTCGCGGCTTTGCGCTGGGCGTAGAGGTCCGAGAGGTATTTGCGATAGTTGGTGTATTCGAAGATGTCTTGCATGTGGGAGCTGGTGGTGGCGGGGGACAGTCTACCACTTTTCCGTTGCGCGTGGTGGTGCAACTAGTAAGGGCGATTCATGAATCGCCCTTACTAGTTGCACCTTGTGGGCAGATGAAGATGACCAGTCTGAGCGACAACTGCAAAGTGGTCATGATGACGTGTCTATAGTGGTGTGTTACGGAAAATCTTTGAGGAAAATTGCGAGGAAATTCATAAAGTGGTCGGATGAAGATGACTTCTTTGTGAGTATACAGAGGGGGAGGGCTAGGATGGGGTGTCCAGGGCGGGTAGGTTGAGCTGTTTGGAGCGGCGGTAGAGGTCGCGGACCAGTTGCACGATTTGGAGGACGAAGATCAGGAGATGGGCGATGGCGGTCAGGAAGGCGTAGAATTGCAGGTCCACACCAGGGCCGACGATTTCCACTTGGCGAAAACACGCATAGGGGTTTCCAGTGTCGGCGAAGTCAGGGAGCAATAGGTTTCCGGCCAAATAGGTCAGGCCATTGAGTCCAAAGAGAGGGATCATTCTAGAAGGGGCGATTCCCAATAATACCAAGTAAAAGGAATTGAAAGCGAAATAGATGAAATAATACAAGATGAAAAGCGGAGCGAAGATTCCACGGAGCCATCCAAAATTTGAAAAATAGGACGCGGGAACGGCAAAAAGAATCGAAACGAAAAAGACCCCCGAAATCGCCATAAGAACCCGGTGCTCGTAGAACGATTTCAAGTTCAGGAGGGTGGAGACTTTTTTCAGGTCCATTCACATGGCCGCCTTTGGGGGGAAGTGAATCAAAAGCTGGAGGGCAAAAGTGGCGTTGGAAACCACCATTGCGCTGTCGAAGGGGAGCCCTTCCGAAAGTCCGCTGCCAAGATGTCGACAGGGAGCCTGGAGGCAATCCAGGAGTCTGCGCGGCAGATCACAATTGCAGGCGAATATTTAGTGTCTCTGGTAGGTTGTGGTATGTCCTCCAGTTACCTGCCCT
>Ga0116170_10000280_pt1 | contig 54265 bp, 47 predicted proteins | sample AD_JPNHW1_MetaG_FD_89797 | JGI IMG/M metagenome (GOLD analysis project Ga0116170, IMG submission 89797) | Active sludge microbial communities of municipal wastewater-treating anaerobic digesters from Japan - AD_JPNHW1_MetaG | ecosystem: Engineered > Bioreactor > Anaerobic > Digestate | place... | reverse complement strand
TGGCTCAAGGAAATCCTCACCATGTTGCCGGATTGCCCGGCGAACCTACTGCACGAACTTCTGCCTGTGCAAAATTAAACCATTGCTGCTTTAGAAAAAAGATGTACTTTGCCGGTGGCTTACATTTTAAATATATTTACTTGTTGTCCCTGAATAAGTGATAAAAAATAAATTCCGTTTTTGATTCTGGATACATCAATTTCCACTAATGTATTTATGTTCTGAAAGTTGTTTTCAAAAACTATTTCACCAACAATATTATGTAATTGTACTATAGTATTTCTTAAAAATATTTTCGAAGCTATAATTAGTTTGTCATTGGCTGGATTGGGGCTAATATTAAAAAGATTATCGGAAAATTCGCTTTCGTTTATTTCTACAATTACAGATGATGAAACTTTATGGCAATTAAAATAATAAAAACAACCTAAAGGAGATAGGCAATTATAATTATAATAGAGTGAATCCGGGGCATAAAATTTACCATCACTAATAGCATTAGTTGCCGTAAAAACCGAATCATTAATTAAAACCATATGTAAATCCCAACAACAATATTTACCATCATCAATTGTAAATGCAATAGTGTCTGCTGGATCTAAAAAAGGATTAATTGTATCGGTATCATAAGTTGTATTCTGGTTAAAATAAAAAGTTACATGGCAGAAATACTTACCTATAATACTGTCCCTGATTGATTGATTTTGTGAGTATCCAATAATACTCACAAATAAAGTCAATATTAAAGCTAGTTGTTTCATAAAATTGTTATTTATATCCGTATTTTCTTAACCATGAAGCAGGAAGTATTTCATACAAATATAAATAATAAAAATGTTAAACAGAAATCTTTACAATTATTTTTTCTGAGAAATCATTTTTTTTTATTAATTACAACTTTTATATAAAAACTTAGTTATCATAATGCCTTCGCTTTATTAACTGTTTTTTCTATAATTTTACTTTTTGAAATGGCAAAAATCCTCCTCGCATCGGTACCTTTATCAGGACATGTCAATCCTGCAATTCCTTTGGTGAAACAACTGGTTTCCCGAGGACATGAGGTGCGGTGGTATTGTGGGAAAAAATACCGGGATGTTATAACAGTTGCCGGAGCAAGCTTTTACCCATATGTCAATGCTAAGGATTTTCACGATAGTACCATAAAAAAAGAGTTTCCCAAACTTCCCGAAAAAATGCTGTTCAGGCATGCGTCGTTTTACATCAAGCATGTTTTTTATGATAATATGCTTGGCCAATACCTCGATCTGCACGAGATACTCAAGGAATTTCATGCAGATGTTTTGGTAACAGATGAGTGGTTCACCGGCGCTATCCCTTATGCCGAAAGTAAAAAACTTCCCTGGGTGGTTTACTGCAATTCACCTTTGTTTTTTTATGATGATGAGGTGCCATTTCCCGGCGCCGGCATTTATCCCAGGACTGATAGTTTTGGTGTACATCGCAACAGAATCGTTAACTGGATGACGACCAAAATATTTTTTGGCGGCGTGCAGCGCTATATCGACTGCTTACGCAAGGAAATCGGGCTGCGGCCCATGAAACATTTTTTCCTGATAAACAATATTTTTATCAGCCGGCTTTTTATTAAATTCAACACCCAGGCCTTTGAATTCAGCTGGAAAAAGCTTCCCGAACAGATACGTTTTGTCGGTCCGGTAGTTCCCGAATATTCAAATCATAAGGTTTATAAATGGCTGGATAAATTGGATGCCGGCAAGCCCATTATTTTTATCACTCAGGGCTCGGTAAATATTGATAATTACGATAAGCTGATAATCCCCGCACTTAAAGCGGTGCAGCATCTTGATGCCACGATACTGGTTGTCACAGGAAAAGAGTTTGTTGAAGATCTGAACTCTCAATTTCCGCAGGAAAATATTATTATCGAAGAATTCATGCCTTATGCCTTGATCTTACCAAAGGTTAGCCTCATGATCACCAATGGCGGTTATGGGGGTGTGATTACAGCATTGAATTATGGTGTTCCTCTTATTGTTGCCAGTGATTCGGAAGATAAGCCTGAAATAGCTGCACGTATAAAATATTTCAAAGTGGGTATTAACCTGGGTACCGGGCATCCTAATCCCGGAAAAATACGTAAAGCTGTGAATGAGATTTTTTCCAATCCGGAATATAAAGAAAATGCCAGCCGGATCAGCCGTGATTTTCAAAAGCATGATGCACCTGCAGAAACGGCAAAGCTTATTGAAGAAATTGTAATGAATAACAATAGGAAGTCTGGGAAATAAATAACCAAATCACAAATAACAAATAACAAACAAATTCCAAATCCTTAGCTGCCTAAAGGACAAATTTTTAAAATTTAAACGGTTTTTTGTGGATTTGGAAATTGGATGTTTTGATATTGTTTGTCCGCGGCGGATTTGATATTTGTTTTTTGGAAATTATTGCATAATGATTATTCTCTCCAAGGAAATTATTTTCCTTTACACCCAAAAAAGAGTAAATTTGCACACTATTTTAATGCACTATGCCGCCTTTGATCCGAATCTCCAACCTGAAAAAAACCTATAAAGGAAACCCCGACCAAATACTTAAAGGTGTTGACCTGGAAATACATCAGGGCGAATTTTTCGGACTGCTCGGACCGAATGCCGCCGGAAAAACCACCCTGATCTCCATCATTTGCGGTTTGCTGAAATTTGATGAAGGCAGTGTGGTCGTCAACAATGTCGATATTGCCAAGCATTACCGCAAGATAAACGGTTTTATAGGCCTGATCCCGCAAGAAATAGCGTTATACCCGACGCTTACGGTGAAAGAGAACCTGGCGTTTTTTGGAGAAATGCACGGGCTGTACGGCCAAAAATTAAAAAACACCATCGATGAATATATCAGCGTGGTACAACTTGAACATCATGCAGGGAAGCGGATCTCAAACTGTTCCGGTGGAATAAAACGGCGCGCCAACCTTGTCGCCGGGCTTATGCATGACCCCGAGATCATTTTTCTCGACGAACCCACATTAGGCGTGGATGCACAATCCATGAACCTGATCTATGAGTACCTGGTGAAACTCAACGGATCGGGCAAGACCATTATTTATACGACACATTATATGAAAGAGGCCGAAAACCTTTGCAACCGGATCACCATTATTGATGACGGGCAGGTTATTGCCAATGGAACGCCTTCAGATCTAATTAAAAATAACCCGGGCTGCACAGACCTCGGGCAGGTGTTTATTAAACTCACCGGAAGGGAATTAAGGGATTAATTATGAGGCACCTCTGGGCAATAGTAACCAAAGAGTTTATTCAGGTAATACGGGACATACCCGGCCTGATCATTCTGTTCCTCATGCCGATGGTGTTGATACTTGCCGTTACCGGAACCCAGGAAAATGCTTTTAAAGAGTTGTACGATAATAAATCGGACATGCTTTTTATTGATAACGACCATGAGTACCTGAGCAAAACGATTGAAGACGGCCTCAACAAATCAGGGTATTTTCATGTTATCAAAGAAATTAACGGTAAACCACTGGATATCAATACGGCACAAAACCAGATCGCCAACGGAAATTACCAGATCGGGATAGTGATCAACAAAGGGGCGACAGAATTTGCCAAAGAGAAAGCCAGAAAACGGATTCGTAAAAGCTTTGTCACCGACAGTACTGAAGATAACAGCAAAACACAGGATGAAAATGTGAAAACCGTAAGCGTTTTTTACGACCCTACCATACGGGATTCTTATAAAAATGCCGTCACCAGTTCTCTCGAACGGCTGATACTTTCTGTGGAGATAAAAATTATTCTCAATACTTTTTTTGAGGCCCTGCCAAAGGAATTAAATGCTCAGTTACAGCAACCTATAAAGACATACCTTTTGCAGCAGCTTGAAGTGATGGAAGGCGTTTTTACCGACGAACTCAAAACCAGAATGGGAGAGTACCTGCCTGCTGATTTTAAAATTGATGCGAAACCGCGCGATGTGAAATTCGATATGACAGAAGACATCAGGAAAGGCATTAAATTTAATGATGACCTTGAAAACGACAACCTGATTTCCATCGATGAGAACTATGCGCAGGGGCAGAATGCGGTGATCAAACCAACGCTGGTTCAGAACAATGTCCCGGTTTTTGCCTTATTTGCGATGTTTTTTATCGTGATCCCTCTGGCTGGCAGCATGCTCACCGAACGCACCGAAGGTACTTACAACCGTATCAGGACGCTTCCGGTCAAGTATATTACCATTCTCTGGGGAAAAATTGTCGTATATGCTTCGATATGCCTTCTTCAGCTGGTATTGATGATCATCACCGGCATGTATCTGCTACCGTTGATCTATGGCATGCCTCCGCTCGACATTGGCAGTAATTTCCCTGCTTTGTTATGCGCCGCATTTTCCTCAGCTTTTGCGGCCATCGGTTTTGGGCTGCTTGTTGGTACGTTCGCTTCAACGCAAAGCCAGGCGGGGATCTTCGGTTCCTTCATGGTGCTGATCCTGGCTATTTTAGGCGGAATTTTCCTCCCGGTTTATATGATGCCGGAACCCTTACAGGTGGCAAGCAACATCTCGCCGGTACGTTGGGGCATCGATAGCTTTCTCGATATTTTTGTCCGCGAAGCCGGCCTTAAAACCATAGGCCCGAACCTGATCAGGTTGAACGTGTTTTTTATTTTATCCCTCTTGATTGCACTGATGACATTTATCAGAAGGAAATAGATTGTTGCAGGTTGAGATAAACCGGCGCCCAAAAAACTGATTTAAAAAAATGGTATTATTCATAATAATTATTTTTCTTTTTGGCTATCTGGCTATTGCTACTGAACATTCTATTAAAATCAATAAAGCTGCAACTGCTTTGTTGACGGGTGTCCTATGCTGGACTGTTTATATTCTTTTTGCGCCTGATAAGGATGTTGTTTCAGAAGAACTTACCGCACACCTTGGCGAACTCTCCGGCATTTTATTTTTCCTGCTTGGTGCCATGACAATTGTTGAATTGGTGGATGCCCACGATGGGTTTGAAATAATTACGAGCCGAATAACCACCACCAACAAGCGTAAACTTCTTTGGATCATTGCTTTTATTACTTTTTTTCTGTCCGCTATCCTTGACAACCTTACGACAACCATAGTTATTGTTTCGCTTCTTCGTAAACTCATCCGTGATGATAAAGACCGCTTGCTTTTTGCAGGTATCGTTGTCATTGCGGCCAATGCAGGCGGAGCCTGGTCTCCGATTGGTGACGTAACCACTACCATGCTTTGGATTGGAGGGCAAATCACCGCGTTTAATATAATTGCCAAATTAATTATCCCGAGTTTGATTTGCATCATCATTCCATTGATTTTCCTGACTTTTAAAATGAAAGGTACTATCGAAACACCGGTAAGGGGAGCCAGCTTTAATAAATCAGGGCTTACTTCAACACAAAAATCCATAGTGTTCTTTTCTGGGATTTCCATTCTGATACTTGTTCCGGTATTTAAGACGGTGACTCATTTGCCCCCGTACATGGGGATTCTTATCGGGCTTGGCATTTTGTGGGTAATTACAGAGGTAATTCACGGCAGGAAAGAGGAGGAAGACAAACATATTTATTCTGTGGTTCATGCCCTTCGCAAAATTGATTCGCCGAGCATCCTGTTCTTTCTGGGAATCTTGTTGAGTATTGCGGCACTTCAATCCTTAGGGGTGCTCACACAACTATCCTCATGGATGACAGTGAATCTACGGAATGAAAACATTATTGTAATGGCCATCGGGTTATTATCCTCCATCGTTGACAATGTGCCGTTGGTTGCTGCATCTCAAGGTATGTATACATTAAGCCAGTATCCTGTTGATCATTATTTTTGGGAATTTCTTGCGTATTGTACCGGTACCGGCGGCAGCGTATTAATAATTGGTTCGGCAGCGGGAATTGCCGCAATGGGGATTGAAAAAATAAAATTCTTTTGGTATTTACGTAATATCAGTTTATTAGCCTTAGCTGGTTACTTCGCCGGGGCCCTGGCTTATATACTTCAACATCAGGTATTTGGACTGTAACTTTTTCAACGTTACTGTTGGGTTTTTTGTACAAATATTTACAAATGAAAACCCAAAGTGACCATTATTTTACCGGGATTATGTATTTTTGAAAAAAAATTCACATGAAGGAAAAAGATGTCATAAAGGATTATAAAGAAAAGAAATACATTTTTTACGCGGAGAAAAACGATGGTACTTATGGTACTGTTGAAGGCGGTTCTTACATGATGGAAAATGAAATCGACGATTTCTGGTTCAAGAAGAGCCACATGGAAAAAATGTTGCGGGAGCGCTTATTGAAAGCAGAAATCAGCCCCTTATATTATTATATGGTGCTCCAGGAAATGACGGTAGCCGAACTGGCTGACCGTTCCGGCATCTGCAAAAGAAAGGTAAAAGGCCACCTGAAACCGGAACATTTTAAAAAAGCACATGTCAGCGACCTGCAGAAATATGCCAAAGCTTTTAATGTACAATTGGCAAATTTTTTCCAGATCGTGGAAACATCAACAGGACTAAACCCCAATTATCATTTTTATTTTGAAGAGGAAGCAAAAAAAGATGCACATCTTATTGTTCAGCATCCGGCTCAAAACCCGATAATGGTGGTAACTAAAATTGAGGAGAGAATTAAATGAATGTAACTATTCCTTTCGAACACCGCATGTCGGCGCATTGCGAGACAGGCACACTGAGTTCACAACTGGCATACCACGGGTTGGATATTAGCGAATCCATGGTTTTTGGTATCGGCAGCGGCATATTTTTCGGATATTTTAATAATTCAAGGTTTGCCTTTCCAACGTTTATTGTAAGGAATCAACCGGGAAAAATCCGCGAAAACCTGAGCAAACGTTTGGGTATTAAGTTCCACTGCGAATCTTTTAAAACTCCGGAACAGGCACAGGCCGGCCTGGACAAGCTCTTAGAAAAAGGCATTCCCGTTGCCACACAAGTCGATTTCTTTTTTATGGATTATCTGCCGGAGTATTTAAGGGTGCACATTAACGTGCATTTTATCAATGTGGTTGGCAAAAATGGCGACAAATACCTCGTGAGCGATTGTTACCACCCGCGTATTGTTGAAATTTCTGAAGAGTCGCTCCTGAAAGGCCGCTTTGCAGGCGGCAGCATGGCGCCAAAAGGATTTTTATTTTACCCGGAATATATTCCCAAAGATTTTGATTACCAGAAAGCCGTGCAAAAAGGAATTAAAAAAGCTTGTTTTTATATGCTGAAAATTCCTATTCCTTTTTTGGGGATCAAGGGCATGCGTAAATTCGGGAAACATATTGTGGAATGGCCCAAACTTGCCATCGACACGGAAGACTTATCGCATCAGCTTTCTAAAATCAATGTATTGCTCGAAGACCAGGGGACAGGCGGCGCGGGTTTCCGTTTTATGTATGCAACTTTTCTGAAACAGGCTGCTGAAATAATGAATAAACCTGCTTTGAATGACTTATCGAAGCAAATGATGGAAATAGGCGACTATTGGCGGGAAGTATCTTTACAGGCTGCCCGTCTGGGACGTAACCGAGATTTTGAAAAAGAGCACCTGCTCGATCTGGGGAAACTGATCGATAAACAAGCTGACAGGGAAGAAGCTTTTTTTAAAACGCTTGCGAAAACAATTTAGATTAAGTCGGGGCGCGACTTTAAGTCGCAGCCCGACTGTGCATATCTTAGTAATTCTCTTCTTTTATCTGCATGAAAGCTTTCGGATGCAGGCATGCCGGGCAGGTTTCGAGGGCTTTGGCTGATTCATAAACAAAACCGCAGTTCAGGCATTTCCACCATACTTTTCCATCTTTCATAAAGACTTTATCTTCCGACAAATTCTGTAATAATTTCAGGTAACGTTTTTCGTGCTGTTCTTCCACTTTGGCGATCATCTTGAATGCCGTGGAAATTTCGGTAAACCCTTCTTCAGCAGCTACTTCAGCAAAGTTTTGGTACAGCAATGTCCATTCTTCATGTTCACCTTCGGCCGCAGCTTTAAGGTTTTCCATGGTGGTGCCGATTTTGCCGGCGGGATAAGCGGCCGTAATTTCTACAGCGCCGCCTTCCAGAAATTTAAAGAACCGTTTGGCATGTTCTTTTTCCTGCAAAGCTGTCTCAGCAAAAATGTTTGCAATTTGTTCATAGCCTTCTTTGCGGGCTGCACTTGCAAAAAAATCATAACGGTTGCGGGCTTGTGATTCACCTGCAAATGATTTTAACAGGTTCTGTTCGGTTTTTGTTCCTTTAAGTGATTTTGACATAGTATATGTTTTTTGTGGTTAAACTTCTTCGAATTCTGATTTTGGCGCTCCACACAACGGGCATTGCCAGTCGTCCGGAAGGTCGGAAAATTTGATTTTTTCTAAGGCTTCATCATAAATATATCCGCAGACAGTACAACGGAATTTTTTTAAACCGGAAGCGTCTTTCTTGTTTTCTGAGGTTGAATTATTCATAAATGTAGCTTTTTTGGAGATAGTCCTTTTTTTTGGTTTGTAGTTATATTTTGATTAGTCATCGGTTCTTTTTGCTACTGAAGGGTTCGGGTGACAAGTTTCCGATAATTTTTTAAATCAAATCTTCTGATTTTTGGTGCAAGTTACATAAATTTTTAATAACGAAAACATGCCTTTTTTCTTAAAAAAGAATAATTTTGCAAAAATAACGAACTGTACTAAAACATTATATATGGAAGTAACTGAAGACCTGAAATTAAAAATAAAACACCTGGTTGTGGATACATTGAAGCTTAAAGATGTAAACGCGCCGGATATTCTTAACGACCAATCTCTTTTTACCGGGGAAAATATCATTACATTGGATTCGATTGACGGTATTGAACTGATCATGGCGATCCAGAGACAGTTTGGAGTACGCCTTGACGATCAGAACCTTGCACGTAATATTTTAAACACGGTGGACAGTATGGCAGATTTTATTGCCAAGGACAAAGAATAGGGCCGTTTTCCACGTTGCGATACCGACATTGCTGATTTTTTCTTCACTACTATATATTTGCAAGCTTTAGCCATGAATCTTACTAAAATACCTGCCATTGAACGCAAACCGCTTTCTGATATCATAAAGTTTCAGGAAAAACAATTGCGGTCCGAGTTGGTGTATTTGCAGGCATATTCGAAGTATTACAAGCGCCTGTTCAAAAAACACCATATAGATATCCGCAAAATTAAAACACTGGATGACCTGCAACATATTCCGGTAACTACCAAAGATGACCTTCAGCGGTACAACGATGATTTTATCTGTGTCCCCCCAAAGGATGTTATTGACTATATGACAACCTCCGGGACCCTGGGCAATCCTATTACGCTGGCCGCCACAGATCACGACCTGGAACGGCTTGCCTACAATGAAGCTATTTCTTTTGCTTGTGCTGGTGCTACTTCCAGGGATATATTTCAACTGATGACCACCATCGACCGCCGTTTTATGGCCGGCCTGGCCTATTTTATAGGCCTTCGTAAGCTTGGGGCCGGCATCGTGCGTGTCGGGTCCGGAATGCCCGAACTTCACTGGGAAACCATTCAAAGGTTTCATCCCTCATACATCGTGGTGGTGCCGTCTTTTATTCTTAAACTGGTTGAATTTGCCGAAGCCAATCATATTGATTACAAAAACAGTTCTGTAAAAAATGCCGTTTGCATCGGCGAGCCCTTGCGTAATCCGGATTTTTCGCTGAACACACTGGGCGCACGTATCCATGAAAAATGGCCGATCCATCTTTATTCAACCTATGCTTCCACCGAAATGAGCGCTGCTTTTACCGAATGCCCTTATGGTAAGGGCGGACACCTTCATCCCGAGCTGATCATAACCGAATTTCTGGATGAAAATAATGAGCATGTCCCTGAACATGAAGCCGGAGAAATTACCATCACCACGCTCGGAGTGGAAGGCATGCCGTTGCTTCGGTACAAAACCGGTGACGTGTGTTTCCATCATAATGAACCTTGTGAATGCGGCAGGAATACCATCCGCCTGGGGCCGGTGGTCGGTCGTAAACAACATATGATCAAATATAAGGGAACCACCTTGTATCCCGCCTCCCTCTATAGTATCCTTGATGATTACGAACAGATAGAAAATTATGTGGTCGAAGTTTCAACCAACGAAATAGATACCGACCGGATCTGCATTTATATAGGCTGCTGTAAAAAGACCGATGGTTTTGACCTGAAAATAAAAGAGCGGTTCAGGGCCAAACTACGCGTGGTTCCTGAGATCATCTTCCGCCCGGTGGAGGAAATAAATCGTTTAGCCTTTCCAGCTATGAGCCGTAAGCCGGTAAAATTTATCGACAAGCGCAAATAATTGCCGGTAAAATTTTTGGAAATCCTTTGCAAATAACTTAACTTTACAACATAATTCAATGACGCAAGTGGACTCAGTGAGCGAAACTTTACCCATAAAACCAGGTGGTAAATTTATTGAGGTGGAAAAGGTGATCGGTAACAAAAAACCGGGACTGCTAAAGGTTTTACCTGGCTTCATTATCAATTACCTCAAGCGGATTATCCACCAGGATGAAATCAATGATTTTATTGAGCGTAATAAAAGTGTTTACGGGCTTGAATTTGTGGAACGTATCGTCAATGAATTTATCCGGCAACTCAACGCGAAAGGCGTTGAAAATATTCCAACCGGCAAACGCATCCTTATTGCTTCAAACCACCCGCTGGGCGGCCTCGACGGCGTTGTCCTGATGCATGTGGCAGGGAAAATACGCCCCGACATCCTTTTTCCGGTCAACGACCTGCTCATGAACCTTGAAAATATCAAGAACCTTTTTATTCCGATCAACAAGCACGGCAGCAACTCGCAGAACCTGAAAATCATCAACGATACCTTTGCCTCAGAAGTCAGTGTATTGTATTTTCCTGCCGGCTTGTGTTCACGTAAACAAAAACATGGAATCATCGAAGACCTCGAATGGAAAAAGACATTTATTTCTTATGCCCGTAAATATCAGCGTGATATTGTCCCAACATTCATCGATGGCCGGAATTCGGATTTTTTCTATAATTTAGCGCGCTTCAGAAAAATGATCGGGATCAAGCAAAATATTGAGATGCTTTATCTCGTTGATGAGATGTACAAACAAAAATATAAAACTATTAACATCATTGTGGGAAAGCCTATACCGTTTGAAACTTTTGATAAAAGGTTCTCAGACAACCAATGGGCTCAAAAGGTCAAGGAGCATGTTTACCGTCTGAGTGTAGATAATCAGGCTGAATTTATCATTTAATAATAAAACTATGGAAACAATCATACCCCCGATATCAAAATCCGTTTTGGAAAAAGAGTTGTCAGACAAATTCTTTTTCCGGAAAACCAATTATGGAAACAACAGGATTTACATTTTTAAAGCCCAGGATGCCCCGAATGTAATGCAGGAGATCGGACGCCTGCGGGAAATAACCTTTCGTGATGGCGGAGGGGGCACCGGCAAATCGGTTGATATTGATGAATACGATATCTGTGAAAAACCATACGAGCAGATGATCGTCTGGGACCCGATAGATATGGAGATTGTCGGAGGTTACCGCTACATTGAGTGCAACAAGGCACAATACGATGAAAAGGGTATTCCTTTTATCGCAACAACCGAACTCTTTAATTTTTCAGAACATTTCCTGAAAGATTACCTTCCTTATACCATTGAACTGGGGCGTTCCTTTGTTCAGCCCGATTACCAGCCAACCGTCAACAGCCGTAAAGGCATGTTTTCGCTGGACAACCTTTGGGATGGCTTGGGAGCTTTGGTGATTGAATCTCCGCATATCAAGTATTTTTTTGGTAAGGTGACCATGTACCCGCATTTTAATCAAAAAGCCCGGGACATCATCTTGTATTTCCTTTTAAAATACTTCCCCGACAAAGATAACCTCGTAAAACCTATAACACCGCTGGAAATAAAAACGGATGTCCGGGAATTGGAACTGCTGTTTAATGGCGGCAATTACGGTGCAGATTACAAACTGTTGATGCAAACCATGCGTGAACTCAACGAAAACATCCCCCCACTGGTCAATGCATACATGAAGTTAACTTCTACCATGAGAAACTTCGGAACAGCCATTAACCCGGGTTTTGGCAATGTTCAGGAAACCGGTATTCTTGTTACGGTGGAGGATATTTACGACAGTAAAAAAGAGCGGCACATATCCTCATACAGGAAAGAGTAAGCTATGGTGATAAAATCCGCCAAATATATTTCCAGTTGTGTTGAACTGAAAAAATGCCCGAAGCCTGAATTCCCTGAATATGCGTTTATCGGCAGGTCGAACGTAGGCAAATCCTCTCTGCTTAACATGCTTACCAATGTGAAGGGCCTTGCAAAGGTTTCTGCAAGCCCCGGAAAGACACGGGTGATCAACCATTTCCTGATTAATGATGAATGGTACCTCGTAGATCTTCCCGGATACGGTTTTGCCAGAATTTCAAAAGACCTTAAAAAGGATTGGGAAAAAATGATTTCTACGTACCTGCTGCGCCGAAGAAGCCTGCTGTGCACCTTTGTCCTTGTGGATGTCCGTGTTCCGGTTCAAAAAAACGATAAGGATTTTATAAACAACATGGGCGAATCGCAATTGCCTTTTGTTATTGTGATGACCAAGTGCGACAAGGTTTCAAAACAGGAAATGGTGACTACAGTTAATAACTGGAGAAAAGAACTTGCTGAGAGCTGGGAAGAGTGTCCGCAAATCATTCTTTCTTCAGCAGAAACAGGGCAGGGGCGTGATGAGATTTTAAGCTATATCAGCAAGAATAACAAGGTGTTTACGAATCTGAAGTAAGCAAGCGGGATTTTGGATTGTGGCGTTTTATTGCAGGCAGTAACAGCCTAATTTGGCCTGTTACGGATTGGTTTTAGGATTTTTTGGTTTGGTGTCGGTTTTGGGATTATTCTTTTTATTCTTCGGTTCCATCTTAAATCCACCTACGACTTTTTCATTGGTTTTCGGAGTTTTCACTTCTTCAGGGGCCTGCCCTTTAATATATTTTTTTACTTCTGCCACTGTGCCGTCGGCATTGTAGTAGGTCCAATCCCCTTCACGCAAACCTGCTATATATTCTCCCTGTGCTTTTATTTTTCCTTTCGAACTGTAATAGGCCCAAACACCTTCGCGCTTACCCGCTACATAATCCCCTTCGCTTTTTTTCTCTCCGTTCACAGGGAAATAGGTGATCCATTTGCCCGTTTTTCTGTTACCGGTATACGAGCCTTCAGAAGTGAGGATGCCTTTCTGGCTGTAACGGCGGTACTCGCCATCACGCTTGCCGTTGAAATAATTGGATTCTTCGATGATAACACCCGTAGCCGTGGAGCGCCTGGTACATGGCCCGTGTTTTACATCATTTAAAAAAGTAATTTCATAATATAAAATTTGCTCACGAGTGTAATATTTCCAGAGACCCTGCTTACGGCCCAGTTCATCCATCTTATTGCGATGGTCCTCAGAGCGCGGCTGATATTGAGGCCTGATCAGAATTTCCCCGACACCTTCTTCTTCTTGTGAAAAAAGGGAAAATGGAAAAATCAGGAGTAAAAATATTAAGTATGTAAAAATTTTTTTATGCACCCAATCTCAATTTACCTCAAAGATAATAAATTATAATAAACAAAAATTTATTTAAACTTTAATACGAAATTTATTTAAAAAAGTTTAGTTTTCAATAAAATAAAAACGTAAAAAAGCCTGAAAGTATTGGGCTTTTGAGTATGATGTTGCTAAACAGGCTCTTACAATTCGGCTTATTTTTTAATCGGATATTTTTCATCCAGATAGACCCAGAACAATGGTTTATAACCCAAAATTTCCGAACTGTCGCTATATGAAGTAATGGCGGGGGCAATCCCAACCACTTTCTTTTCCATTTTAAAGTTTTCTTCGTCGAAATACCATTCTTCTAAAAAAGTGATACGGTGTATCAACCTTCGATCCAGCCTGGTGTTTATTACGGTATCGTATTCGTCATACGGAGGTTTGGTGCGGGTGAGCATGAGCGTGTCCGACCTGTTAAAAATTCCTTCAATCTGGGCTTTGGTCAACAGGTCATCGGTAATGTAATCATAGGCTTTGACCTTTCCGGACAAGGCAGCATCAAGTATGATGTCTACAAATTTTTCACGTTTCGGGCCTTCCATATTTTCGCGCCACCAGTCTGTTTCTTCATCATAGGGGCTTTTAATAAACACAGGATATTGAATACGTTCGGTAAGTACGAGCTTATTTTCATTATCCTTTTTTTCTTTGCAGGAAGTTATGGAGAAGAATAAGCTAAAAACGATAATTAACAGTACTGGACGTTTCATAATATTTTTTTTCGCAAATTTATGAATTATTGGATAGTTATCTTATAAATCATTTCCTTCGAAAAGTTTACTGATGATATCTTTATATTTTTCTTTGATATAATTGCGTTTTAGTTTTAATGTCGGAGTAAGTTCCCCTGAAAAAACCGACCATTCGGAGTCCATGATTTCCCAGCGTCTTATCTGTTCAGGTTCTCCAAAAAACGAGTTATAATATTTTATTTCTTTTGTAAACTTCTTTTTAACATCAGGATGACCGATCATTTCGGGGTTGGTTGTATAGCCAATGCCTTTATTTTCGCACCATGATTTAAGGTCGTTGAAGTCAGGGACTATCAGTGCCGCGGCATATTTCTGATTTTCGCCCAGTACAATCATCGTGTCGATCATGGGAGACTCTGTGAATTTAGCTTCTATCTGGCCGGGATTGACATACTTTCCAAACGATGTTTTAAAAATTTCTTTTTTTCGGCCCGTGATGCGTAATTGGCCTTCAGGCTCTATTACGCCTATGTCGCCGGTATGAAACCATCCTTCATTATCAATTACTTCTTTGGTCAGCGCATCGTCTTTATAATACCCTTTCATTAAACCGGGGCCTTTGCTTAAGATCTCTCCGTCCTCAGCAATTTTCACCTGTACACCTCTCAGCGGAGGGCCGACAGTTCCGAACTTCGTACCGTCCTCAAAAAAATGGCTGACAGCAATAACCGGAGAAGTTTCGGTTAATCCATAACCTTCGAGCACATGTATGCGGGCTGCCCAGTAAATCCTGGCAAGCCTCGGTTGCAAAGCGGCCCCGCCTGAAACAGCCAGTTTTAAGTTGCCACCAAAAACGTCCCTCCATTTGTTGAAAACGAGCATATTGGCAATTTTAAGTTTAAACTCATACCACCAGCCGTTAGCTTTATTTAGTTCGTAGTTTAATCCCAGGTTGATAGCCCAGAAGAACAATTTCTTTTTTACCGGTGACAGTTTACGCCCCGTTTTAATAATCTTGTCGTAGATTTTTTCGAGCAGGCGCGGCACACATGTGATGATGGCGGGTTTGACCTCTTTCATGTTGTCAGCAACAGTTCCGAGGTTTTCTGCATAATAGATGGATACGCCCAAATACTGGTACAAATAATTCAGCATCCGTTCATAGACATGGCACAGTGGCAGAAAGCTTAACGCTCTGTCTTCGGCCGTCAATGGAGGGATGTTTGAAACAGCGATAAAATTGCTGACGATATTTGCATGGGTTAACATGACACCTTTCGGCGTTCCTGTCGTACCAGACGTATATATCATGGTGGCAACATCATCTTTTGAAATAGAATCTTTAATGTTTTTTAGTTTTTCTTTTGCGGGATGCTCAAACCCGATTTTAATCAGTTCATTAAGATGTTTAAAACCATGCAGGTTTTTAAAAGTATAAATATCTTTCAGCGAAGGGACATCCGGAAGGATATTTGAAATCTTACGGAACAAATCTTCACCGGCAAGAAAAACATATTTTATTTCAGCATGATTAAAGATGAATTTATAATCGACCTCACTGATATTCGGGTAAATAGGAACATGAATGGCCCCGACCTGCTGTATGCCCATATCCAGAAAATTCCATTCAGGCCGGTTATGCGTGATGGTGGCAATGGTATCGCCTTTTTGAACACCAAGATGCAAAAACGCATAACTTATGTAATTTGAAATTTCGATATACTGTTTGGTACTGTATTTTACCCACTCGCCTTCTTCTTTCCCGGCCAAGGCATCGTCTTTCGGAAAATTCTCATTGTAACGGTCAAGTAAATCAAAAATACGGGCTACTTCCATAGGATTTAAATTTTTATTTTTAAAAAAGAGAGGCAAAAGTATAAAAAAATTAAACACGTGTTTAATTTTTTATTTTCATATATGAGTCTTTTAAAAAGGTGTTTTTAAAATCCTGCTGTGAAGGGTATTTGAACTAAATAAAAACCTACTTTCGTTTATAATGCACGGTGTTTGCCTGTGCCGTTGGTGTAATGATGATATCGTTGATATTGACGTGGGGCGGCAGGGTGGCGGAAAAATATATGATGGATGCAATATCACTTCCTTTTAGCGGCTGGTAGCCATTATAAACCTTTTTTGCAGCCTCTTCGTCACCTTTAAGCCGGACCACTGAAAACTCCGTTTCGGTCGCGCCCGGAGCAATCTGAGTGACTTTAATGTTGTGTTCCACTAAGTCAATTCGCATTGACTTTGTGAGTGAATCGACGGCGGCTTTGGTAGCACAATATACATTACCCTTTATATATGCTTCTTTCCCGGCAATAGAGCCGATATTGATGATGTGTCCTCCATTTCTTTCGATCATCAGCGGTATGATGTATTTAGAAACATAGAGAAGCCCTTTTACATTGGTGTCGATCATGGCATCCCAGTCGCTGATGTTCCCGTCCTGGATAAGGTCAATACCCAAAGCCTTACCGGCATTATTTATCAGGATGTCAATCTTTTTCCATTTTTCCGGTAGGTTTCCAAGTGCTTTTTCCGTTTCATTCCGCTTGCTTACATCAAAGCAAAGCGTAAGAATTTCAACCTTGCATTCGGACGCTATATTTTTACTAATTTGCAATAAGCGGTCATTTCTTCGTCCTGTGATGATCAGGTTATACCCGTTCTTTGCGAATACCTCTGCACAGGCCAGCCCGATGCCGCTGGTGGCACCTGTAATTAACACGATTTTATTTTTCTGATTCATTTTTATATTTTTTTAAAATTAAAAGTATAGCTCAACCCGCCCGTAACCCATATCCCGGGCATCTGGATATTGCCGAAATCATAGTAAGTGGCGTTCAGTATATTATTGCAGGAAAGATAAATGTCGAAGTTCAGCGGGCGCCAGTATATTTTTGCATCCAACACAGCATAAGGCTTGTAATCTATTTCATTACCTGAAGAGTATTCGGTATAGGTGCCATTTCTGTCTGAAATATTGACTACGATAGCCATACCCGTTTTTTTATAAATTTTGGCATTTATATCCAAAATGAATTTGTGTTTTAAATAATCCAGCAAATAATAAGAAATCATTTCACCGCTATTTTTATCCGAATACAGGAATGTATAGGATATTTTGATGCTTTTCAGGGGATTGTTTCTGTGATTATATGCTGAGAAATCCACATCAAGGTTTAATTCAGCGCCCCAGGTATTCAGGCTGGTGATATTATCGCTCTGCCATTTCAATGAGTCCGGGGCTTTTACCCAGTCGATGATATTTTTTCCGTAGCGGTAAAAACCCGCAATATTAGAGCTAATTCCTTTATGGGTCATTTTAAACCCTGTTTCCAGGGTATACGCTTTTTCGGCTAGTAAATCAGGGTTGGCGCTATTCACAGGCCCTTGATAATACAAGTCGGTAAAGGTGGGTATTCTGAATGATTTGTTTGCCGCAAGGTACCAGGTAGCCCATGATGAGATTGGAAGGCTGAAATCAAGGCCCGGACAAAAATCGAAGCCAAAATGATCGTTATAGTTGGCAAGGACGCCGATCGAAAAACTGAACTTTTTACCTATTACCGACTGGCCGATGGCAATACTGAGGTTATTCCGGTGAGCGAAACGGGTGAAAAATCCGTCCCTGTCCATTGGATCTGATAATGTGTCGGAATTGAAATTTCCTAAGACATTGCTGCTGATTTTTTCATTATAAAATTCGGCCCTTAACGTGGTGTTCCCGATTTTGGGATGAAACTGAAGATTCATTACGGCGCCCTTCACATCGGTCAGGTGGTAGTTATGGCTTTTATACCAGGATGGAGGCTCATCCCTGAAAAGTTCAAAACGATCGTGGTGCCTTTGCCAATAACCTGCCAGAGAGAAATTTATTTTTTTTCCTGTTGAATATTTTAAACTGGTAAAACCTGATTTTGTTTGCTCATACTGGTCGGGATATTTTGAGGAATAAAAACTATTGGCGCCGAAACCTTTATCCGCATAACCTGCCTGAAAGTCAAAGCTGCCGAAGTTAAAACTGTACCTGCCGCTGTAAAAAGCTTTCCATGTATAATAATCGGTGTTTTGGGTATAGCCGGAACATTTTTTTCCTGAAACAGAAATGAAATTGTTTGTTTTCCGGGAATTGATATTTGCTGAAATACCTCCTGCGTAAAGCCCGAACATCCCGCCTCCGGCATCAAGGTGCACATAACTTTTTTTGGAATCTGTGGTGACAATATTTATTACACCGCAAAAGGCTCCAGCCCCAAACAGCCGTGCCCCCGGGCCTTGTAATATTTCGATACGATCCACCTGGTTGAGTTCTACCGGGATGTCCAGGTTATGGTGCCCGGTTTGCGGATTGTTGATCCTGATGCCGTTGAGCAGTATCAGGGTTTGTTCAAAAGACCCGCCACGGATGCTTACATCCGACTGGATGTCGGCTGCTCCGCGTTTTCTAATATCGGTGTTTGTCAAATATTCCAGCAGATCATTGATGTTGTTCACGGGAAGCTTGTCTATCTGGTCGCGGGAAATGATCTGTACCAGCCTGATGCCGTCAGGGTTTAAGGTAGATAAACGGTCGGAACTGATAACAACTTCGTTAATGAATACAGTGTCTTTTTGTCCGCTGGCGTGAAAGGAAATCAAGCCAAACACTATAAAAAAAAAACGGTAGCGTTTCATCCGGTTATTTTTCTTAAAAAAGGCAGGCGTTTCAACAATTTTTCCTTGTTCAGCATCATAAAGCAAAACACCAGCAGGAAAGGCATGGCCGGAACCTTGTACCGCACCATGGCTCCAAAAACCGGTGTGGTAAGCCCGGTGAGGGAAAATATGGCAACAAAGAACAGCAGGCAAAAGGTAAACATCGATTTGTCGGTTATTTTCCACGAAGAAAACAGCAGACAGATCACCAGTACCGCCAGAATTAAAATGTTTTCAAGGGCTGCGAAAAGAACAATAAAGGAGTCGGCTTCAAAAATATACGGCCTTACAAGGGTATTATAAAAAGAAACGGGCAAATGAATTAAAATGTCCGAGAGTGTGGGCTTTAATAATTCAGTACTGATCAGGCTTCCCGAGTTCATGGATTGGGCGAGTCCGACAAAATCATTTTGTTTCATCGCCAGTATCTTTAACATGTCAAAATCGGGCAGGAAGTAGTGGATGTTCAGCCCTGTTAAAACACAAATTAGTATGATCACCCCGTATTTCAGGTAAAAGTTTTTGGTTGAGGTGAGCCTGCACCACACATATGCAATGGTCAGCGGAACGATGATGATAAAAATGTAGTACTTGGTATAAATGAGCAGCACCAGTGAAAATAACAGCCAGAGCAGGTTTCGTAAAAAATTCTTTTTGTTCAGCAGTTCACTGGCGGAGTATAACATCATGCCCATGCCGAAAAGCAAAATGGCTTCTTTAAGCACGCCCGAACCCCAGAACACAACCGATGGGATAAGAAACACGGAAAAAAATAATAAACGTTTTTTTTCCTTCATATAAGGCGCTAAAAACTTATAAAGCGCCACCAAACCGGTGAGCGACAAGAAACACATAAAAACCGTATGCACGTTGAAATAGCCGAACGAGAAGATCCTCATCAAGGCATTGATGCGGATAATGGTGTGGCTGTCGTTGTATATGTTGCTTTCGTAAACCCGGTACCAGTGGTTCATCTGGTGATAATACTGGTCAAAATAAGGAGTATCGTTCTGTATGCTGAAGATCATTTTAAAAAAATCCACCGGTTTCGTCCACAGCGCATCGTACATCACTTTGCTGTCGTCGAAATACTTGAAAATATCAGCGGTGGCCCTGTCGCTGTAGTAGTAGGTGTAAATGAGATACATAAATACTCCCGCCAGTATTTTCAAAATAAATACGATGGCCACGGCCCGGATGGAGAATCCTTCAATACGGAAGAACTTGATCTTGTATATCAGAAAGATAAACAGCAGCGCATATAGTAATGTCAGGAGAATTTCCAAAATTTATTAATTTTTTGAAGTGAGCAAAGATAGAATTTTTTGGGAATCCGGAATTTTTAATGCTGAAATTGGGTGGGGAAAATCCGCTTGTTGATAACCAGGTTTTTTTCAGATTTTAAAACCCAGCATCAGCCTTAGATAACAGTTCGATATATGCTCATAGCCATAATGACCTTGATTAAAACCATATTTGTAATCTGTTTTAATGAACAATTCGTATTTTTTTACCGGGATGCGCAGGCCGAGGCCAAATGAAAAACCATAATTTAAAAAATTTGATCCTCCAAGGCCTTTGTATTCAGTTGTATCGATAGTATGTGAAAGCATATTCTGGCTGAAATTATATGAAATTCTTGTTCCTTTAGAATAGGCAAATATTGGAATATCGAGAAAAGTTCCCGGCTCAATAAAGAATTTTATTTTTTTACCAAAATTTATTCTTGCATCTAATGGCGCGGATACACAGCCGTAACTTATTTTTACATCATGATCTGATGAAAAATGTCCACCATATACATTATCCCAGAACTGGCTTGTATAGTTAAATTCAAGCCCCCAGACAATATTTACTCTTCTTTGTTTCATAAAACAACGGTAGGCACCGAGTCCAAAGCCAACCCCATCTTTTGCCCCGTCTTTTCTAAGAGTCGTATTATTGACAGATATACTGAATTCGTTTAGCGCCAGGGTGAAATTTTTTGGGATCAGGAAGCTGTCGAGTTGTGCAACAACCGGAAGGCAGAAAGAAAGCAGGCAACAAAAAGAAAAAAGTTTTTTCATAACATAGTTTCATTACAAACTTACATAAAATTTTCATATTTGCTAAATCCTTACAAATGGTATATTTTTGTTTACGCAGTTTTCTTAAAATAAAACCAGTAATTTGATTGATGGAATCTGAAAAAAATACCGTAAGCAAAGGTGTGGCATTGTTTGTTACCACGCTATCTTCTTTTCTGACCACGTTTATGGCTTCGTCCATTACCATTGCGCTGCCCACCATCGCCAAAGAATTTACCATCGATGCGGTAACGCTGAACTGGGTGGCCGCTTCGAACCTGTTGGCGTCGGCGGTGTTTCTGGTTCCTTTTGGAAAGCTTGCCGATATTTACGGAAGAAAAAAGATCTACATCAGCGGGATCATTGTGTTCAGCTTGTCATCATTGATCTCCGCACTGGCACCTAATGTTATTGTGCTCATCGCAGCCCGCGGCCTTCAGGGTTTGGGCGGCGCTATGATATTCGGCACCGCCGTGGCAATATTGACCTCAGTGTTCCCGTTCAACGAAAGGGGAAAAGCCCTGGGGTTTAATCTTGCTGCCACGTATATCGGTCTTTCTTCAGGCCCGGTGATTGGCGGCATCCTTACACATCAGCTTGGCTGGCGGTCGGTTTTTTTTATGAGCGCTTTCCTGAGCCTCCTCGTGATGGTGGTTGTTTTTGCAAAGCTCAAAGCCGAATGGGCCGATGCCAAAGGCGAGAAATTCGATATTAAAGGCTCCATTATTTACATGCTGGGACTTTTTGGTATCATCTATGGCTTTTCTTCGTTGCCGTCCATTGCGGGTTCGGCCATACTCGGTGCCGGCATTGTCATCATGGTGATCTTCATGAGATACGAAAAGCGCGCAACTTATCCCGTGCTGAACCTGAGCTATTTCAGGAAAAACCCGGTATTTATCTTTTCCAACACAGCGGCATTCATTAATTACAGCGCCACTTTTGCCGTTGGATACCTGATCAGCCTGTACCTTCAATACATCAAAGGCTTGAATCCGCAGGATGCCGGGCTTATCATGATCGCCCAGCCATTGACCATGGCGGTGTTCTCGCCGCTGGCAGGCAGGTTGTCCGACAAGATAGAACCACGCGTGGTTGCTTCCATAGGCATGGCGCTTACTGCAGTTGGGCTGATCCCGTTTATTTTTATCAATAACGAAACATCCGTTATCTATATCGTTGGCACGCTGGTGCTGATCGGAATCGGGTTCGGCTTGTTTTCGTCTCCGAACACCAACGCGATCATGAGTTCGGTAGAACGAAAGTTTTACGGGGTGGCCTCTGCTTCGCTCGGTACCATGCGGCTCACGGGCCAGGCCATCAGCATGGGCATCGCCACCATTATTTTTGCGCTTAATGTCGGCAAGATTAAAATCACCCCCGAATATTACCCCGAATTCCTGAAAAGTACCCACATCGCATTTATCATTTTTACCATCCTTTGTACGCTGGGGGTGTTCGCTTCGCTGGCGAGAGGGAAATTGAGGCAACCGTAGTTTTACCTGGTGTTATTCCCTTGGCAACTTTTTCATCATGTGATCACCAGATTATTTCGATTCTTTTCACCATGGGCAAACCACAATTTTCCTTACTTTTGATTCCGGATTTTCACCATCAAAAAAAAGAAACAAACTTATGTTCGATCAACTCGTAACCAACCAGATAGCAGTTCATTTTATTGGAAACAAATCAGAAGAAGAAGGCGTGAGGTTTTCAAATGAAAAACTTACTATTGACAATGACCTGAAAGATCTGTTTTCAGCTTATTTCACCGGTTCATTCAAATCTTCTGAGTTTTACAACCTTTCGCACCCGGATGATCTGAAATTCAATGAAGTTTTTAACTATGTTTCAGAAATTTTTGAGAACCCCGGTAATTTGTTCAAACAAAGCCTGAATCTGGCCAAACATCTGTATGAACATTCCACCCATCCGAAAATCAAAGCCGGCGAGTTTTACACGGCCTATTTTTATAATTGCGACATCGAAGGTGAAACGATGGATGCCGTGGGGCTTTTTAAATCGGAGAACAAGGATACTTTTTTAAAAGTGTTGCAATCAAATGGCGATTTTGTGGCCAACATCGATGAAGGCATCAATATCAGCAAGCTGGATAAAGGCTGCCTGATCTTTAATACCGAAAAGGAAAAAGGGTACCTGGTGGCCATTGTGGACAATATGGGCCGAGGCACGGAAGCGCAGTACTGGAAAGATGATTTTTTGCAGTTGCGCCCCCGCCACGATGATTACCATCACACACAGAATTTGCTGAACATGTGTAAAAATTTTGTAGTGGAAAAATTACCAGAATCTTTTGAGGTGACCAAGGCCGATCAGGTGGATATGCTCAACAAATCGGTGAAGTTTTTCAAAGAAAAAGAAACCTTCAATATGGAAGATTTTGCTTCGGAGGTGATTCAGCAACCTGAGGTGGTTTCTGCCTTTCAGGATTATAAAAAGCAATTTTCCGATGAACGGGAGTTGGAAATTTCTGATGAATTCAGCATTTCAGGCTCCGCAGTAAAAAAGCAGCAGCGTATTTTTAAAAGCGTGATAAAACTCGATAAGAATTTTCATATTTACGTTCACGGCAATAAAGAGCTTATCGAACGCGGCTTCGACGATGTTACCGGCATGCATTATTATAAAGTTTTTTTCAAGGAAGAAAATTGAGTTAAACCAGTTCTTGTTATTTTGCCTGACCTCTAACAAGAGTTCAAAAATATTCAAGGCAAGAATTTTTTCAACATGATATTTTTTTACTTTTGTGCAATAACAATTACCCTACAATGAAAAAAGATAAATCCGAAAAAGAGGTCACCCTGGAAACAGCAATTTTGCTTGGCCTTAATGAAGAAGAATACGAAAAGATAAAAAAGATATTAGGGCGTACACCCAATTTCAACGAACTTAGCGTGTATTCGGTGATGTGGTCGGAACATTGTTCCTATAAAAATTCCATTTTCTGGTTGAAGAAACTCCCCAAGGATGGCCCTCAGATGCTTGCCAAAGCCGGGGAAGAGAATGCCGGGATGGTGGATATAGGCGAGGGGATAGCCTGTGTGTTTAAAATCGAATCGCACAACCACCCGTCCGCTGTGGAACCCTATCAGGGCGCTGCTACCGGTGTCGGCGGCATCAACCGCGATATCTTTACCATGGGCGCACGTCCTATCGCCCAGCTCAATTCACTTCGTTTCGGTGATTTGTCGCTCGACCGTACCAAACGTCTCGTGAAAGGTGTGGTAAAAGGCATAGGCGATTATGGCAACGCTTTCGGCGTGCCTGTGGTTGCCGGCGAAACCAACTTTGAAGATTGCTATAATCAGAATATCCTCGTAAATGCCATGTCGGTAGGTGTGGTAAAAACAGGCAATACGGTTTCTGCGACATCAAAAGGTGTTGGAAACCCTATTTTTATTGTGGGTTCTTCTACCGGCAAAGACGGCATCCACGGCGCCACCTTCGCTTCGGTGGAACTTACCGAAAACTCCGCCGAAGATTTGCCATCGGTTCAGGTGGGCGACCCGTTCCAGGAAAAACTTTTGCTTGAAGCATCCCTGGAGCTGATCAAATCGCGGTGCGTGGTGGGCATGCAGGACATGGGCGCCGCAGGTATCGTGTGTTCCACTTCCGAAATGTCGGCCAAAGGCGAACACGGCATGGATATTAACCTCGACAAAGTCCCGTTGCGCCAGAAAAATATGAAGGCATGGGAAATCCTGCTCTCTGAATCGCAGGAACGCATGCTCGTGGTCATTGAAAAGGGAAAGGAAGATATCGCACTCCAGATATTCGAAAAATGGGATCTGAATTGTGTCGAGATTGGTAAGGTGACCAAAGGCGGCATGCTTAAATTTTACCAGCATGGCGAACTGGTCGCGGAGATACCTGCCGAATCGCTGGTGCTGGGCGGCGGAGCGCCCGTATATGAGCGGGAGCAAAAAGAACCTGCCTATTATGCCAAAACAAAAAAATTCAATATCAACTCTGTTCCGGAACCGGCAGATATGAGACAGGTGGCCAAGCAACTGCTTGCCAATCCTAATATTTGCTCAAAACGTTGGGTTTTGGAACAATACGACAGTATGGTCGGGACCAAGAATATGACGACCAACAGCCCTTCCGATGCCGCCGTTGTGAACTTGAAAGGTACCAAAAAAGCGCTTGTGATGACTGTTGACTGTAACGCACGTTACGTTCATGCCGACCCCCGTATAGGAACAGAAATTGCCGTGGCTGAAGCCGCACGCAATATTGCCTGTGCCGGTGGCAAACCGCTGGCTATCACCAACTGCCTGAACTTTGGCAATCCATATAGCCCTGAGGTTTACTGGCAGTTTGTCCACGCTATTAAAGGCATGTCGAATGCCTGCAAAAAATTTGGGACTCCGGTTACCGGCGGTAATGTAAGCTTTTATAACCAGTCAAATATTGATGGCAACGTGGTCCCTATCTATCCAACCCCGGTAATTGGCATGCTGGGTGTCCTTAACGACAAGGACCACATGATGACCATGGACTTCAAGAGTAAAGGCGATCTGATCTATATGCTCGGCGAAGCCCGCAACGATATCAATTCATCTCAATACCTGGTCAATTATCATAAAGTGAAGTTGTCACCACCGCCGTATTTCAACCTGGATCACGAGTTTGTGACGCAGCATCTGTTGCTGGAACTGATCAACAGCAATCTCATCAATTCCGCACATGATATTTCTGAAGGCGGATTGTTTATTGCCCTGTTTGAATCATGCATGCATAGCAATCTGGGTTTTGATATCACCACCGACTGTGAGATACGTGAAGATGCATTTTTGTTTGGCGAAGCTCAGGGCCGCATCATCGTGAGTGTGAATGAGGACAACGAAGGCGATTTCATTGATTTTGTCAATGAGTCTAAAGCATCATTTACTCTTCTGGGCCATGTTACCAAAGGTGAGATGCGTGTCGATGATGTGTCATACGGCAATGTAAAGGATTTGAAATCGATCTATGAAAGTGCCCTGGAAGGTTATCTGAAATAGGTCAGCCTTCTTTTGTCATTCTGTGAACTGAATTTTTTTGTCTTAAAACAGGAACCTATGTTTGAGAAATTATTCAGCCTTAAGAAAAATCAAACCAACATCCGGACTGAGGTACTTGCGGGTATCACCACCTTTATTGCCGCCATGTACATCATTATTGTCAACCCGGCCATGGTTTCGGCCACGGGCATGCCATTCAGCGCGGTGCTCACCGGAACCGTGCTGCTGAGCGCTTTTTGTACCATCATGATGGGGCTATATGCCAACAACCCGATTTTGGTAGCTCCGAGCATGGGTCTGAATGCTTTTTTTACTTATTTTGTAGTTGTTGGACTCAAAGTTCCTTTTGAAGTAGCGCTTGGCGCCTTGTTCTGGGCGGGTGTACTTTTTTTTATACTTTCGATATTTAACGTCCGTACAAAGATTGTCAAGGCCATACCAAAACAGGTGAGGTTTGCCGTAGCCGGTGGTATCGGGCTGTTCATCGCGTTGCTGGGTTTTGTCAATGCCGGTTTTATTGTGGTGAAAGAGCCTTTTATCGGGCTGGGGCCAATGAATATGGTGACATTGATTTTCGCCGGTGGCATCCTGCTTACTTCGGTGCTGATGGTGAAAAAAGTAAAAGGCGCGATGATGATCAGCATTATCGTCGTTACGTTGTTTTGTATCCCGGTGGGCCGCTGGTTTGGTGATGCTTCATCGGTAACCAATGCCGTACCCACCTTGATAAACTGGCAGGGCTTTTATCAGGCGCCGGATTTTAGTTTATTCTTCAGGCTTGATTTGGTAAACTCCCTGAAACTGGCAGTGTGGCCGGTGATTTTTGCGGTGGTGTTTACGGATATGTTCGACAGCCTTTCCACTTTTGTGGGTGTTGCCGAAGCTGCCAACCTGAAAGACAAGAATGGCGAACCCCGTAACATAAAGCAGTCGTTGATCGTGGATGCCGTGGCTACCGGGTTGGCAGGCCTGATGGGAACCACATCGGGAACCGCCTATATCGAATCCGCCTCCGGTGTGGCACAGGGCGGGCGTACCGGGCTAACCGCCGTGGTTGCCGGATTGTTGTTCCTGCCTTTTATGTTTTTTTCGCCCTTGCTTTCTGTGATTCCAACTGTAGCGACAGCGCCGGTACTGGTGATTGTTGGTGTGTTTATGATGAAGCCGGTCATGAACATTGACTGGGAAAAGCTTGATGATGCCATTCCCTGTTTTCTTGCCATGATACTCATCCCGCTTACCTATTCCATTACGCAGGGAATCATCTGGGGGTTGCTTTCGTGGACACTGATAAAAATTATCACCGGAAAATTCAGGGAAGTCAGCCTCACGCTGGTCATCATCGATATTTTTTCCATCCTTTTGTTGATTTTTGAGTAATAAAATTCCACCATGAAAACATCCGGCACTTTTTACCGTTTCATTTTTTTTGTTTGTATTTCGTTTTTTTGTTTTCAGGGCTTTGCCCAATGGAGCAGGGCTGAGATCATGGACGACAACAGGAATTTCAGAAAAAACATGAACAAGGAGTTTGCTGATACGGCCGAAACGCCGCTTACCAAAGAAGGTTTGAAAAGTTTTAAGGAGATCAGTTTTTTTCCTGTTAAAGCCAAATACCGCGTTAAGGCAAAACTGACACGCACCCCGGATGAAACACCTTTTGAGATGCCGCGATCTAAAGGCAATACAGGCACATATCGAAAATACGGTGAAGCTACATTTACGCTCAATGGTAAAGTGTGTAAACTGAATGTTTATCAATATATGAAACTCATCAACGACGAAAAATATAAAAACGATCTGTTCCTTCCATTTAAAGACCTTACTAACGGCGAACAAACATATGGCGGTGGACGGTTTCTGGACCTGGTGATCCCGGAGGGTGACGAAATAATTATTGATTTCAACAAAGCCTATAACCCGCTGTGCTGTTATGGAAATCCCCAGTATTCATGCCCGATACCGCCGGCAGAGAATCATCTCGGAATAAAAATTTCGGCTGGAGAGAAGATGTACAAGGGGGATTGAAATAATCAACCTGTGATCACATAAAAAATTAAAAAGCCGATAAAAACTTTTGCCACAGGAGTTGCCAGTCCCATGTTCCGCCGTACCAGCAACCATCCCATACATAGGTGAGTTGGAAATTGTATAAGACAAAAATTAGAAGTACAAATATTGTAAAAAATTGTAACACCTTATAAGGTGATATTTTATTCCATAAAAAGATAGCCGGCATCATAAAAACCGCTAAATATTCCACATAAGCGCGGTGTCCGAAGCCGCAACCCAGCCACCACGACCACCAGGATGCCGACATGTAACTCAGCACCAGAAAAAATATCAGATAAACCCATCCCCTGGGTTGCTTTGTAAAGATCATTACAAATATTCCGGCGATAATGAATAACCATGCAGGCGTGTATGTGAACAACCCGTTATTTGTGGAAAACCAAACTTTTAGTAGCTGTGGATTTGTCAGGAAGGTAAATGATTCACCTTTGTAAGGGTTCGTTATAAAATTTCCGGAAGAATAGTTCCAGTAAAAAAGTTGCAGAATCACAACCATAAATGCGGGAACCAGGGCAGCTGTTGCTCTTATTATTTTCACCGTCCTGAGTTCTGTGATCCAAATTTTTACCTTCTCTTTTTCCAATAATAACAGGAAGAAAATGAACAACATATTTACAGGCCTGACCACGAATATCAAGGCAAACAAAAGTGATAGTAAAAATAGGTGAGAGGCTTTTTTTATAGAAAAAATATCAACCAGCCAAATTGTTGCGGAGAAAAGAGCGAAAGAATAAATATGCGACATTCCTGTTTCATCAATGGCATAATAATACAGGTTTGTAGTTGTTATTAAAAAAAACAAGGCAAAAAAACTCAGAATTTTGCTGTTCCGTTTTTTTAAAAAGGTCCATAAAAAAAACAATCCCAGCATCAGGTAAAAAACTCCTGCAATATCAACGGCGCGGTTGTATGGTATCGTAAATCCGTTATTTTCGTAACCTAATGGAGAAGCAAGCCAGTGAGCAACCAGGAAAAACGGGGCCTGTAAAAGTGCAACCCCATATGGATATTTCGTTTTGACAATATTATTTTGTATATCGACACTGTATCCGCCTCCGGTTTTTGTGTCATTGGAATCGGGTAAAGAAGCCGCATCAAAATGATAAATAAATGTCAGGGGCAGGTAAATATAATAACCGGCTTTATCGCCCCAGATCTCGCTGTGGTAGTTAAAAATGCCCGAACGTGAATGCCTGTTTAAGGTGAGAAAGATAAAAAGCGAGCTTATCAGGAGAAATACAAAAACTGTTATATACCCGTTTTTTTTCATCTCGAAAATTTCATCTAAATTATTTAATAATTTGATTTTGTCAACAAAGACGGGTTAATTGTAATGATTTTTTTTTACTCAATGAAATTCCAGAATGCTGAAAACTGATCCGTCCTTGCGAACTATCTTTTGAATAAACATTGGTTTACCTGCTATGTTTTATGATTTTGAAACTGCCATTATTTTTTGCAGAAGAGATCATTAGGATATACATTCCATCAGCAACATTAGATAAATCTATTTTGTAATGATTTTGGTGCATTCCGGGATTTTCGCTGAATACTTCCTCTCCGAAAACATTAAATACCTTAATAGCGTATTTCTCTGATCCGGTGTTTTCTTTGAAAGTAATTAAATATTCCCCACATGAAATATTCGGAATTATTTCAAAATTATTTTTTTCATGTGAGTAGGGCGTATCATCAACATCGGTGATATGTTCATTTATAGTTGAATAACTGCAGTCATTACCGATCTTTACGACAAAAATATTTGTCATACCAATGCCCAGGTCTTCCGAATATCCAACAATGGCATACCCTTTATCAGCGGTTTGTATGGACTGGTATCCGACTTCATCGGACGATGAGCCACTTGTTAAACTACATTTAAAATTGACATTATCTCTCATGATAATCATCGATAAATCTTTGGACCCATCCACAAATGTGGAATAACCGCTGATTAAAAAATGCGCAGAATCTGTAAGATTTACATTATATGCAACCTGGTCGCCACTTAAAACATCCCAGAATTCAGGCAACCTCCAGATATAATTCCTGTCTTTATCAAATTTCATCAGCCAGGTTTCGTGTTCAATGGAGTTGTAACTCGTGGTAGAACCAACGAATACAAATCCTGAGTCGGGCGTTTGTTTAATCGAATAAATGATATCTTCTTTTTCCTCACCGTAATTTTTTGTCCAGATCGTATCACCGTTCAGGTCAAGGTTTAAAACATACCCATCGAAATTTCCGAAGCCGAAACTGTTGGTAGTAGCGCCGATCAGGTATGTGCTATCAAAACAAACATCCACGGATGTGGCATAATCGCTACTGTCGCCGCCAAACGTTTTTGTCCAGATGGTGTCGCCCAGATAATTGGTTTTTACAATATAGATATTTTCATTCGGGGCGCCATAGCTATAGGTTAGCCCTGCCATCAAATAAGCGCTGTCTTTGGTTTCTATTACAGCGTTGGCAATGTCCCAGTCTGCGCCGCCGTATTGGCGTTCCCATTCCACATTGATATTCGAATCGGTTTTGATCAGCAGCATGTCATATCCTTTTTCAGGAAGTTTGTCGGTCAATCCACAGATAAGGAACCCGTGATCTGCAGTGCGTATAAAATCGTTAGCCCAATAAATCGAACCGTCTCCCAGATTTTTTTCGTAACTGATTATTCCAAGCGAATCGGTCCTTATTATGTGAATGTTCGAGTTGCCGCTGTTAGCGCTTACGTTTCCCAAAATAAAAAATCCGCGGTCTCCTGCTTCAATGATGCGCCTGCCCTGATTGTACTGCCCTGACCCGTATGTGTGGTTAAATAAAACAGGTTGCGCGCTGGCATTGAAATCAAGGCACAATATGCTAAAAAGTACTATCAGGAATATGTGGTATCGGTTTTTCATTTACAATGTTTTGATAATGGAAATGAACCCGCCAAGGCCGGCTGATTTTTTTGGGAATATGTAAGAATTTAAATAGGCGGTTTGTATTTCAACATAAAACTTTTTGTTTATGGCAGCCGATAGGCCCAAACCGTAATTATATCGCCCGTATCCGCCCGCTTCAATGGAAGGCGAAATGCTGATCACCGAATTTTTTACCGGGATATTCACCGCGGGTACAAAACGGATCTGTGGCCTGTAAAGCGAGAAAAAATAATGGTTGAAACTGACCGACAAAGACAGCCACCTCTTGAAAAAATATCTTTTATAACTCAGGTAAAATTTCATGGGTATCGTTTCGGTGAAAGCTGCATTTTTTTTTGCGTAAGCAAATGCGTTTAATATAGTATCGGCAGAGCTTCCCGAGATTGTTTCCCCGCTGATATCGATAAGATTATTGATTTCAATGCCGTCAAAATAAACGATGGTGTCCTTGTCATAATGTTGTGAATTTTTTTTCCACCGGATAAATCCTATGTCTTCCAATTGGCATTGAAATAAATTTGATTCGTCCTGGTAAGTATAGCCAAGGTCGGCAGAAAATCCCCATCCGTTTTCGGCGCCAAACTTTGAGTTGAGCGTGTCAGAGCGTTTCATTCCAAGTTCCATTTGTAGGTTGATGAATTCAGCATCTTTCTGTGTGTAGATGGTGCCATAGGGTAATTCATACTGTTGCAGGCTCTGGCCGTTGTTAAAACCGATGCCGGCAGTCAGTACATGCCTGCTGTTATTTTTTTGCCAGGCCTTGTTGATACCCACCTTGATCTGTTGAAAATTCAGGTAATTCAATGAAAGATTTTTCAATATTAAAAACTGGTTTGTAAAATCTTTATTACCGAAAAAAAACAACTGAAAAAAATTCCTGTTAAAGCGTAATTCCATCATGTTATGGTTTTCAAGCCCCGCGTAATAATTTATCCGCCGCGGCGGATTGTTTTTTTTGCCGGGAATATTCACATAAAGATCGGTATTGAATAAAAAACCGAGCACATTATAGGTGGTATTTAAACCATTCAGGGCATCCGTTTTCATGGAATGGTCGAGGAACTCACCTTTATAGAAGGAACCGGCAAATTTGTTATTGAGTTTGTTTGAATTGAATCCCAGCTCTGAATTCAGCGAAAGATAATACCTGTTTTCATCAATGTTCCCGGAATAAAATAACTGCGAAAAACTTTGTTGTGACAAAACACTCATGATGAAAACCAAAAGCCAAAAGTGGTTATATGTTTTATTGATTTTAAATTTCATTACTTCACAGCTGTATCAGGTAATTAAAATCCCCGGTGAGTTTCAGGACCAGTTTGTAATAATCGTATATCTTCACATAATGCCCGGCGCCACTGGTGTTAAAACGTGCAACCAGCAACATTTTTTTTGTTTGGTACAGTAAGGGAATTTTGGATTCGGGCAACGGGATCGTTAATACCGAACGTTTCGGATGAACCACCGTGTAATAGGCGTTCATGTATGGAGCCGCAATGAGGTCCGGAAATAACAGGGAATCCGTAATTTGTTTGTTTTCGTTCAGCAGATACAACTGAACCTGCGCGCTGAACGGAAATCCGTTGTCAGCCAACAGGCTGAGCGTACCTGATTTTATGGTGTTGGGATTTTCTCCGAGGTCAAAATCAACGGTGTCGGTCAGTGTAAGGTCGTTGGCGATGAGCGACAGCGGGATCTCCATGTCTAATGATGCGTTCAGGTAATTGCCATAATAATAAAAATCATTACCGGACGAAATATTCCCAAGTGGATTTGCGCTGATTTTTATTTTATAAGAGATCATATCCGGAATGTTTTCAATCAGGTCAAGCACATTTGAACCGCTTAAGGCGTGGCTGTATTTTGAAGGATTCACAGGTTGTTCAGAGTTTCCTGTTTCAGTACCGCGCGTTATATTGATGGCCTGGCCAATGATAGGGTCATTAAGTGAAACTGAATGCCCGGTCTTGGTGTTGATGGTGGTGATATTGTTAAACACCACCTGTGCATCCACGCCGAAGCCGTTCTCCACATTAAGGTTCATGGTTATGTTCTCAAAATCAAAGGTCCCGGCAGTGATTTTGTGAAAAATATCAATACTTGTAGTGTCAGGCCCGAAAGAAAAATCAGCGCTGCCAAAATATCCCTTGGCGTACTGCATGGAAATCTCCTTAAAACGTACGTTAAAACGAAAGTCGTCCAGGCTGTCCAGCGTATAAGCATTTCCGGAAGGGTCAAGTTTTGCAGTAGTGGTGCTGGTCAGGATATTTGAACTAAGTCCCGTCGGGCCTCTTAGATCCAGGCTGTAACCCGAGATATCATAAAGTTTTTCAAAATGGAGCACCGTTCCCGGCATGGCGGCAGGTATGGTTTCGGTAACCTGGAACGGGCTGCCATACAAGGTCGCATAAGGTATTTTATAAGAAACGATGGTGGGCTCTGTAATGGAAGAAAAAATTTCCAGGGCCAGAAATCCCGAATGAAAATCAATTCTGGATATCTCTGCGTCCTGTACGGAAAGCTTGGTGTTTTCAGTAAAATTTAAAAATGTCTGCCCCGGATTAATCACAAACCCGGCTAAAGGCGGAAGGTATTTGTGCGAAAGGGTATCAGGCATATCGACCAGTGAATCCAGTGAAAAATTGTAAAATGAATATTTGTAAACCAGGCTCAACGAATTATCATTATTCACGGTAAGCAGAGAGTCAGGCAGGATATTTCCTAATCCCATGGTGGATTTCAGCAGCGGCGCGTTGATGTTTACCTCCCAGCTGGGGTCAATTTTTCGGCATGCCACCATGGAAAAGCAAAGGAAAAGCAGTATAAGGGTTTTTTTCGGATTCATGGTTTAGTACTTGTATTTGTCTTTCCACCTGGTTTTTAGAAAATTGCGATGCTCATTCTCACGTGCATTGGGTTGTGGGTCGTAAAGTTTTTTACCGGAAATTTTTTCAGGCAAATACTCCAGTTCGGTAAAATTGTTTTCAAAATCATGGGCATATTTATATCCCTGGTGGTAGCCGATTTCCTTCATCAGTTTGGTAGGAGCGTTTCTGATAGGCAGTGGGACAGGCAGGTCGCCGGTTTCCATGAACAGGGCATGAGCATTTTTTATGGCTTTGTAAGAGGCGTTGCTTTTGGGTGAACACGCAAGGTAAATGGCTGTTTGGGATAAAATGAGCTCACATTCGGGATAGCCGATCATCTGTACAGCCTGAAAACAATTGGTAGCTAGCAGCAGGGCATTAGGGTTGGCATTGCCGATATCTTCCGAAGCGAGGATCAGCATCCTGCGTGCAATAAATTTGGGGTCTTCGCCGCCTTCTACCATCCGGGCAAGCCAATAAACAGCGGCATTGGGATCGCTGCCGCGCATGGATTTTATGAATGCCGAAATGATATCGTAATGTTGTTCGCCAAGTTTGTCATACAACGCAATATTTTGTTGAATGATTTTCAGTACGATGTCGTCAGTGATTATTATTTTGTCATTGTTATTTTTCTCAGAAGTTACAACCAGTTCAAGCGCGTTGAGCAGTTTACGTGCATCACCGCCTGAAATACGCAACAAGGCTTCATTTTCTTTTATTTCAATTTTTTTTCCGATTTGTTCTGAAAGTAAACTCCCGCCTTTTTCAATTATTTGTAAAAGCTCATTTTTTTCAAGGTTTTTGAGTATGTATACCTGGCATCTGGATAATAGCGGAGAGATCACTTCAAAGGAAGGGTTTTCAGTGGTGGCGCCGATCAGGGTGATGACTCCCTTCTCTACAGCGCTGAGCAGAGAGTCCTGCTGCCCTTTATTGAACCGATGGATTTCATCGATAAACAGTATTGATTTTTCAGTGTTTTGAGTAGCTTTTTCAATGACGCTTCTCACATCTTTAACTCCGGAATGAACAGCGCTCAATGTAAAAAACGGACGGTTCAACTGTTTTGATATTATATAGGCCAGCGTGGTTTTACCAACACCGGGAGGCCCCCAGAGGATCATAGAAGGAATGTTGCCTGACTCAATGGCTTTGCGGAGAATGGCATTTTTGCCAACAAGGTGTTGCTGGCCAATGTAGTCCCCAATGGTTGCCGGGCGCATTTGTTCTGCAAGTGGTGCGGTGGTCTGCATGTTGTTTTAAAATACGAAAATACAAAAAAAGTAATAGTATACCATCAAAAATAAAGAGGCTGCCCTTTTGGGACAGCCTCTTTATGAAAGAATCTAAATTAAATTAGCGGACAATATTGATTTTTTGTGTAAATACCTTTGAATCGGTAATAACTTTTACAATATAGGTTCCGATTGAAAGATCAGAAGTGTTGATCATGCTTATATTTCCATAAGAAGCAACGGTTTCTCCAATCAGGTTGAAAATTTCAACGGATTCAATGTTGTTAGCAATAATGTTTAATTTATCATTTGCCGGATTTGGGTAGATAGAAACTAATTCTTCGTTGGTTTCATTTATTCCGGAAGCTGCTTCAATTGAAACATCATCAAGTTTCATCCAGAACATATCGGTACAATCAAAATGCCTGAAAGCGATATAGATGGATTGTCCGCTATAAGCTGCAAGGGATAAAACATTTTCTTTGTAAGATGAGTCAGCAGCGGTGAGGGTTTCGCTGAAAATTTCAGTAAAATCAGCAGGTGCAGTGCCGGTAGTTGAAACTAATACGGCATATTTTTCTGATGGCCATGCCGGATCTTGTGGTGCAGCCCAGAATTTGAGGTCATAATTACCTGCAGGAATGGTAAATTGAGGAGTAATTAAATAATTATCCGGAGTTAAAGCTGCACCGTCGTATGAAGCTGAAGCTGCAGAATTTACTCCGCTGTGAGATGCGTAACTGGGTGAAACAGCTAATTCCCAATTGTGAGAATCACCGTCAGCGTCGTTTAATGTCCAGCAGTCAGGAGGAAAATTAGCGCCTTCGAAACCTTCAGTATAAGGGAATGTGGTAATTGCCGGGCAATCGATTGCATTACCGGTAAGTGAAATATTGATGTCACCACCATTGGTTGCAATTACAGCTGTTTGGTTGGTTGTACCAGCTACAGTCGGAGCGTACGTAAAGGTAAAAGTTGCAGAAGCGCCAGCACCTAAATTAACTGATGCCGGTACTAATGTGGTGGTAAAAGGAGCGCTGATACCGCTGATTCCGCTGCATGTCAGAGGGCCGGTAGAGCCAATATTTGTTAATGTAAAGGTTCCTGAAGTTACACTGTTCGGTGCTATTAATGTACCGGCATCCCATGATAACGGTGAACAACCTGCAGTAGGTACAGCGGGTACGGTTCCGCACATGGCTCTGATATTCCAGTTATAAGCCAACCCAAAACTACTCAGGTGAGCCCAAGAATCCATCCAGATCCAATCTCCATTAGCATTTGTCGGGCCAGCATCACAACCTGCAGGGTAGCCAGCAGTAGTGGTTAAATGATATCCAATATAAAGATCTCCGGTAGCAGGAATTGGAAAAGGTGTTGTCAACAGCACGTTGTTCCAACCTTCAACTGGGGTAAAAGGCTGGCTATAAAGTAATGTGTTGGTATCAGAATAAATCCTTAATTCAATCGCTGTAAGATTTGTAGCAACACTAATAAACAATTTTTCTGAAAGAATTGAATGGCCAGCAGTGTAATGTGAAGCTAAGGTGGCTGCCGGGAAAAATGCATATACGCCAAAAGTTGCAGGACCGTTAACGCCAATGCTGGTATAATTTACGCCATCATAGTTTAATGAGTCAACCACTGCCTTTGGGTTGCCTGGAAGGCTGTGGATTCCCTTAATTTCTGAAGACGCCTGGAGCGCACCAACAGCGCCTTTGTGCACTTGTGCGAAGATCACTCCGCTGACAAGAAGCAAAGTCATGAACATGTAAATCTTTTTCATAATCTGGTTTTTTGGGTTAATATTTTTTGTGCAAATATATAAAAAAATAAACAACAAATGTATTTTTTCAAATATTTTTTACCAAGGGTTATCAACAATATTAATTGATAATCCACTTTGGTTAGTGCTTAGGGAGCAATGTATATTTTTGTTTTTGTGAATGTTAGAAATTTGTACAGATGTAAAAATTGTCGCTCAAAAAATATTTTAACATATCAAATATAATGAATCCGGTACGATTTTAACCTCTATGGATTTTCCCAGGTCAATCTCATCACCGTCGATATGTGCAACATTGTTTTTCGACTGAATGATTTTAACGTGTGTGGTTTTAATGATTTTTACGATGGGTGTTTTGTGCAATAAGCCCAAAAAGAAGTGAGGTATCAAAAAAATGACATAATAAATTCTTGGCTTTCTGACGATGCAGAAATCTATCAGGCCGTCATCAATTTTTGCGGTTGGTGCAATGCGTGCATTGAATCCAAACTGGTCGGAATTGCCGAAACTCAGCATAAAGGCACTTTTTTTCAGTACCTTCCCGTTCACATATATTTTAAATCGTTTTGGCTGGTAAGTAATATATTCCAGGAAAATGATTTTTGCATAAGACCAGAACCCACGGGTACGGCTGCCCGAAAATTTTTTGGCCACATAGGCATCAAATCCTATTCCTGCAATGCTTACAAAAACATGTCCGTTGATCAGTCCGGTATCAATAAGCTTTATGGAAAAACGGTTTATTATTTTTAACGCCTTTCTTGTATTTAGTGAAATGTTCAGAAAATGGGCAAGCCCGTTGCCTGAACCTGCGGGTATAATCCCTAAGGCCGTCTGAGTGCCAATGAGTCCGCGGGCAGCTTCATTTATAGAGCCATCGCCTCCGACAATAACTACCGCATCATACTTTTGTACCGCTGCCTCCTTGCTGAGTAGTACGGCATGTTCCCTGGCGTTGGTATAGCACACCTCATAGTCAAATTTTGAAGTATCGAGGTAATCACGAATCAACCCTTCAACTTTTTTTTGCCTGCCAATACCCGATTTGGGATTTATTATAAACCGTAATTTATTCTTTTGCTCATTCATTAGTATCTGTCAGTTTGTTTTTTATCATCCTGTAGTTGTAAGATTGTATATATGCTTTTATGAAATTTTCAAGAGCTGCCCGTTTTTTCGGACGTATATATACCAGATCATTTTTCAATAATTTATCATCGATAAAATTATACAAAGCACGGCTTTTATCACCGTCGAACTCAAGCAAAAAACTGTCTTTTAAAAGTTGATACGTACCGTTATAATAATTTATGGAAAAATGATCCGTCGTTGTATCAAACACACTGTTTCCAAAAGAAATAAAAGGCTCATTATAATTCAGGAAATCCAGAACGGAGGGCAGAATATCTGCCTGCTGGCAAATAACCTGGTTCCTGCCTTTCAGGTTGCTGTTATGCATATAAAAAATCAACGGTACCGAAAAAGAACCCGCATTGTTATGATAATAGGCAGAACCGGCCAGCGACGAATGATCAGATGTGATCACAAATAAGGTGCTGTCGAACCAGGGCGTTTTTGAGCAGGTGTTAAAAAATTGTTTTAATGAATAATCCGTGTACATAATACTTTCGTGAATCTCAAGGGAACCTTTTTTGAATTTGTTTTTATATTTTTTAGGTATCGAATAAGGATGATGAGAAGATAACGTATAAACGGAAGCAATAAAGGGCTGGCTGGTTTTATTTAAAACGTTAGCCGAATAATGCAAAAATTCTTCATCGTAAATGCCCCATTTTCCATCATAATCAGCGTCGTTGTTGTATTCATTTTTTCCAATATAGCTTTCAAAACCAGCCATTTTTGCATACGCGTCAAAATTCAGAGTTCCGTTTTTCCCTCCATGAAAAAATAACGATTGATAGCCGTATTTTTTTAGTAACAGCGGGAGCGAATTGATCTTGTTTCCTGAAAAGGCTGACGTGAGGTAAGAATCATCCATTAATGAAGGCAGCCCCGAAAGTATGGCGGGTATTCCTTCGATAGATCTTTTACTATTGGCAAACATTTGCTCGAAACAAAGACTATGTGGAATCAATGAGTCCAGAAATGGGGTATATCCTGTATATTTTTTTTCTTCAATATCCTGGTTTAAAGCGCCGATATATTCTTTTGAAAGGCTTTCAACTATGATTATTACAACATTCAATTTCCGTAACGGCAGGCCTTTTTTATGCCTGGTGGTTTTCACAGGGTTATAAATTTTTTCAGCTTTAGATTCATCAAAATACATTTTTTCTTTAAGATCTTGCTTTTTTGATGTGCTGTAAATGGAAAAAGGTGTATTAATGACCAATGGCACATTGTCGGCCGTGGTATATTCACCTGCCGTAACCAGACTTATTGGCCTTAACTGAAACCCGCCCCGGAAAAATATCACAGACAAACCCATGGCCACGACAAACCATGAAAATGCTAACAAATACTGAATAACTGACCGGTTGTGGATGGTGTAGGTTCGTTTTGTTTTCTTATACAGAAATATCATTAGTATGATCATCACGATCCATATAATAAGTATGTACCAGTAATCGGCCACATATTTCCAGAACATCGTTCTGAAATCATCACCAATAAAAATGGATTTAATGATATCGAAAGTGGTACGCCTGAATACATATCTGAAATAAACAACATCAACGCAGTTCAGAAATATAGCGATGCCATTGGTTACATAAAATATGATTTCAAGGGTTTTTTGGTATACTCTATTGCTGCGGAAATTAAATGGAATAGTTTGAAAAAAAATATAGATGATATTCACAACGACAATGGCCGAAATATCGAACTTTAGCCCAAACAGGAGGATGAAAAAGAATTCTTTCGGATCGGTGCTGAAATAATTTGAATTGAATAGGTAAAAAAGGATCCTTGTCAGGGTAAACAGGATAATAATTATTAGTATCCTGGATAACAATGCGAAATAAATATTGTTAAAACGGAAAAGTTTTTTCATGAATTCCAACCCGTCAAAAATTCATGCAAATATACATAAACCTGAAATTTAACTTTAAATTTTTGTAGTTCCTTAAAAATAACAGGGATGAAGATAAGTTGACGAGGTGCCTCAGATGAAAGCTTACCGGAAAAATGAGATCAGAAAATCTTAACTTCCACTTTCCGTTTTACCTCCACCGCATTATTTCCGGCATTGTCGCTAACATTATAGGTTACGTAATAGGTCCCGATCGTATTAATATCTACCGGATTATAAACAACAATCTTCGAAGTAATATCGCCGTCCGTTTCGTCAAGGGCTGTAGCTCCGGCATCTGTATAAGACGTTCCTTTCTCCGCATATACCTGTGATGAGCCAATCAGGGTGATAACAGGAGGCGTTTTGTCATCAGATTTGTCTTTTTTACATGAAAAAAAACAAGCCATGAACAGAAATAATAGTATAAAAAATGATTTTTTCATGATGTTATTTTTTAAATACCATAAATCCGTTGGTGATTACACCAGATACGGAGTCACTGAAATAGATCTCGAATACGGTGGTGTCGTTGATGTTTTTGATCAGTCCACTGCCTTCAAATTTGTGAGTTATGGCAGGGGCGCCGGCAAGTGAAGTCTGGGAAGGAAAACGGATGGTGTCATTTGAAATATCAGCAAAAACGGAAGCATTTTGGTAATGGGCGAAACCCGCCACCCAGATGCGTTTGTTCAGGATGGTCGAAACGGTTACTGTTGATAATTGGTTCGTTGTATCAGCAGGGGTATAAGAGGTCCTGGAGTATGGCCCGTTGTATGGTTCAGCTTCGTTCCGGACAACGACGGTACGGATGGCCTGCCCCGAATTACCCGCCGCATCCGATGCCGTGTATACAATATAATATGTGCCGGCAAAATCCGGGTTCACTTCACCTGAAATCTCAACAGTTAATGTTCCGTCTGTATTGTCAAAAGCGTCAGCGCCGGGATCTGTATATTCAGAATTCAGAATAATGGTAACAAAGGAATCACCCTTTAGGGTAACTACCGGGTTTTCTTCATCTTTTTTTTTGCAGGAAAACAATGAAAGACCCAGCAGAAGAAATAATAAATATTTGAACTTAAAATTCATTTTTTTTAATTATCCGGTTATTGTCTTGAATAAATACCATGCCCGGAGTATTCAACAATGCCATTGGTTACCGAGTAGTTTATCGTAAAAACAGAATCGGACGAGAATGTCCCTGAGCCTGAAAAAGTCTTGTTTTCCGGAACAGTACCGCAATAAATAGTTTGCGATGGGATAATGATACTGGTATTGATCAAAGTGGCATAAACTACTGCCTGTTCGATTCCTCCAAACTTTTTAAAATACAGGATGTTGTTTGAGGTGTCAGGGGCAGAAACCGTGTCATTATAGGTGATATCAGGTTCCACACCAATGAAGTTATCGACCTGGAAATTTCCGGCAAGAAAAGGACCGGCATCCACGATAACAGTGCGGGTTTCGCTGACAGCGTTTCCGGCCGCATCTTCACAGGAATATGTTATGGTGTATTCTCCTGCTGAAAGGGTGTCTACACTTCCCGTGATGGAAACGGTAAGGGTGCCATCAATATCATCTGTGGCTACAGCGCCGGCTTCGGAATAGGGCGTGCCAAAGATCACCACCTGAGGGTTGTTTCCCTGTAATGTAATGACGGGAAGGGTGGTGTCATCTTTTTTACATGAGCTGGCACACAACAAGGCAATAAAAAGTAATAAAGTGAATTTTTTCATTTAGTTGTAGTTTGAAACTAGTATTAATAATAATGTCAAAAGTACGATTTTATTTTTTTTCCGGATAAAAAAAATCCCGGCTGTGAAAACAGCCGGGATTTTCTGAAAACAAATATTGTTCTTAGTTCAGGGTATATACACCGTGACCTGTGATAGTATTTCCATTGGTGGTTTCGCTATAATTCAGTGTGAAATTTTGGTTGGCTGAGTTATAGGTAGCTGTACCTGTGAAGAGTCTGTCAGCAGCCGGGTTTCCGCAGGTTACGGTTTGTGCCGGGATGGTGATAGTGGTACCGGAAAGAGTTCCATAAACAGTACCGTTCACATAGAATGCAAATTTGGTAAAATTGATTCTGTTATAACTAACCGATGAAGCGGTGATGGTTTCCGGATAAGTGCCGTTAGATGTTGTACCTGTAAAATCTTCAACTAAAAAACTTCCTGCAAGATACAAACCACCGTCAACAGTAACAGTTCTGGTTTCTTCAGCAGAATTTCCGGCTTTATCAGTTGCTGTATAGGTAATTGTATATTCGCCGGCAGAATTCATGTTAACCGAACCGGAGGCAATGGCAACAAGGTCTTTGTCATTATCATCAACAACGGTTGCGCCCGGATCAGTGTAGTTGGCCACACTGAATTGTTCAACCCGGTTATGAGCTTCATCATCGTTTGTTAAAGTAATGACCGGAGTGCCAGTGTCAGTTTCTTGGCATCCTGAAAAGGTAATCATGCCAGCAACCAATACGATTGAAGCAAAAACTAAAGTAATCTTTTTCATGATTTTTTGTTTTGGTTAATAAAGTGTTATTTAAACTAATAATTGTTTAATCACTACAAAAGTATAAAAAATAATTATAAATCCGATTTTTTTTCAAAAAAACTTTTTTTTTAAAAATAATGTATTACTTTTGTAACCCAAAATCAATTATTTAAAACCAAAACAATGAAAAAATTATTCTCAGTATTAGTAGTCGCTGGTATGGTAGCTATCGTAGCTTGCGGACCTAGCGCAGAAGAAATCGCTGCAAAAGCAAAAGCAAAAGCTGATTCTATCGCTGCTGTAGTTACAGCTGATTCATTAAAAGCTGTTGCAACTGCTGATTCAATTGCTGCTGCTGAAAAACAGAAAGCTATTGATGATTCAATCGCAAAAGCAACTCCAGCAAAAAAGAAGTAAGCGATTACTTGTAATTTTAAAAGAGGCGGAAATTTTCCGCCTCTTTTATTTTATACCCATAGCAGGTAAAAAAGTAAAAAAAAAAGTTTTTTGTACATATTCCTGTTTTTTTTATTAATTTTGCTCTCGAATTAATAACCAAAAATTAAAAAAAATGAAAAAATTATTTTCAGTTTTAGTGCTCGCTGGTTTCACAGCTCTTGTAGCTTGTGGACCGAGCGCTGAAGAAATTGCTGCAAAAGAAAAAGCAAAAGCTGATTCTATCGCTGCTGCTCAGAAAGCCATTGACGATTCTATCGCTGCTGCTGAAGCTGCAAAAGCTGATTCTATCGCAGTTGCTGCTCAAAAAGTTGCTGATTCTCTGGCCGCTGTTGCAAAACAGAAAGGAACAAAACCTACAAAAACTACTCCGACTAACAATAAACCAATTCCAAAAGATAAGGTAAAGGCTGGTCAGGGTAAAGGTTAATTTTAAAATTACTGATGGTAAAAGGGCTGATATGAAAAATGTCAGCCCTTTTATTTTCCGCATACTTCCCGGCACAATGACAAAATGGTGTACATTTCCAGTGACGCCTCCTCTGGAAAAATAATGTGGGATTCATCATTCCCGCCTGATTTTGATATAATAAACAAACTGTATTTCTGTGAACTCATTTCCGGCAGTCGGATGATTTTTTCTTCCAACTGTTTTTTTTCTGCATAATACTCAGCTATCCTTTTTTTATCATTTTCAGTTTTAGGCGTGTATACAATACCTTCTTTTGAACTGAGTTTCAAATCTTTTAATCCTGAAATTTTATGTTTTTGTGCCAGATTGACTATTTCATTATCGATTTTCTGGTTTGAGATTGTGGCTTCCTGAATTTTAATAAAATCCCATTTCTTTTCATACTTAAGAATTATTTTGGCGATGGTTTTTTTACCTTCAGCCTGGATGCGCTTGTTTTTATCCGCTTTCTTTTCTCCGGTTACTTTGGATGCACTTTCTGCCAGTTCCCATATGGAATCTTTTCGCTGAAAAATAAAGTACCCATCTTCATCGGCAAAATTCCATCCATCAGGCAGGTGACTGATAATGATGTTCATAATGTCATCACTGATATAACCTTTTTTTTCTACTTCCTCCTCCGACCATTGAGCCTGTGATTCGAAAATAAAGAAAAACGAACAAACAAACAAACTTAAGAGCTTTAATAACGTGGGTCGCATGATTTTGATTTTTTTGGGGTGGTGCTTCCAAAAAACATACCATAAAAGTACTGTTTTTTTATGAAGTTCTTTCTAATAGTGTTAAAAAGTCCTTTAGCAACTATAAAAACAATTTCAAAAATTAATTCAATAATATTTAATGAATGACTAATTTTGTGAAGCTAATAAATAACAGAACTATGGAACAAACTAAAACAGTTACGATTGGAAATAAAGGCAAGGGTGTCCGGTCTGATTGCCAGATTAGCCTGGAACTGCTCAATTCCGGTGGGATTACTATTGAACTGGTCAGTAAAGTGAATGCACTTTATGGTAAATCAATCCGAAAGGGAGTTGAAGAAATCCTTGAGTTTTTTGAAATCAAAAATGCAAAGGTAGTAATTGATGATTCCGGAGCGCTTCCATTTGTGGTCGCAGCCCGCCTGGAAGCAGCAGTTAAAAAGCTTATAAAAACGGACAAAGAATTTCTTTTTCCTTTTTTAGGACAAAATAATTATCAGACCGAGAAGGATAAAAACAGAATATCCCGTTTGTACCTGCCGGGCAATACCCCCAGCCTGATGATCAATGCAGGGATACATCATCCGGATGGAATTATCCTTGACCTTGAAGATGCTGTGGCTCCCGATAAAAAATTTGAGGCTGGCTTCCTGGTTCGCAATGCATTGCGCAACCTCGATTTTTATGGCGCCGAACGTATGGTCCGTATCAATCAGGTGCCACAGGGTCTGAAAGACCTTGATTTTATTGTGCCGCATAATGTGAACCTGCTTTTGATACCGAAATGCGAAAGCGCTGAGCAGATACACCTTGTCAACAAAAGGATAGATGAGATAAAAGCAACATGTAAGATTACTGGAAATATATGGCTGATGCCGATAATCGAAAGCGCTTTGGGCGTTATTAAAGCATACGAGGTTGCCACCGCTGCTGAAAATGTTGTGGCGCTTGCTATCGGCCTCGAAGATTATACCGCCGACCTGGGAGTCAGGCGCACCGCTGAAGCTACCGAGTCGTTTTTTGCACGCAGCATGGTTGTCAATGCATGCAAAGCAGCCGGAATACAGGCCATAGATTCCGTCTTCTCCGATGTGGCTGATATGGACGGGCTTAAACAAAATGTCCTCAGGTCGAAGGCTCTTGGATTTGACGGCATGGGTTGTATACATCCCCGACAGATCAAGGTGTTACATGACAATTTTGCACCCGATGATGTGGAAATAGCCAAGGCGAAAAAAATCGTCAATGCTTTTATGGAAGCAAAAGAAAAAGGCCTGGGCGTTGTTTCGTTAGGCACAAAAATGATCGATGCCCCCGTGGTAAAACGCGCGCAAAAGACCATTAACCTTGCCATTTCAACAGGAAAAATTTCAAAAAACTGGAGAGAAGAAGACAATGAAAAAATATGATAAACTTGTTGTGAATGCCATCGGCCGGACGGTACCGACCGTCATCAACGGAGAACCTGCTGTGCCTTTTATGGGCGTGGGAAAACACAGGCCCAACGGAGTAAAATATGCGCCGCCTATTCCTACTTGTATTGATTATCCCGATGACGGGAATAAAACCCTTGCATCGCTGAGCGAAGCCTTGAAAAAATGCGGACTGAAAGATGGTATGACCATCAGCACACATCATCATTTGCGCGACGGAGACCTTGTAAGTAATACCATTTTTGATATAGCCCACGAAATGGGTGTTAAGGATTTGGTCTGGTTTCCATCAGCATCATTTCCCTGCAACGAACCACTTATTAAATACCTTGAAGACGGTACCATAAACCGCATCGAAGGATCTATGAACGGTCCGCTGGGAAAATTCACCAGTAAAGGCGGAATGAAAGGTTGCGCCGTGTTACGCTCTCATGGAGGCCGTGTGCAAGCCATACAGGACGGGGAAGTACATGTCGACATTGCTGTGATAGCCGCCCCGGTGGCCGACCCTTTTGGCAATGCCAATGCGCTCAGCGGAAAGTCTGCCTGCGGCATCCTGGGCTATTCTCTGGCGGATTATATGTATGCCGACAAAGTGATTGTGGTTACCGATAACCTCATTCCTTTTCCATGCATGCCCATGCAGGTACAGGGTAATTATGTAGACTATGTGGTGGTGGTGGACCATATCGGTATTCCTGAAAAAATTGTTTCCGGTACTACCGAGGTAACGAAAAGCCCCGACCGTCTTCTGCTCGCTGAGTGGACTGCCCGTTTTTGTGATGAAGCAGGACTGCTGCATGAAGGATGCAGCATGCAGTCGGGTGCTGGCGGAACATCACTGGCTGTAGGTGTTTACCTGGACCAGATTCTGAAATCCCGTGGCGAAAAAGCGCGTTTTGCATTCGGTGGCAGTACCAAATATATGGTGCAGATGCTGGAAGGCGGCACGCTCGATTATATCCTTGATGCACAGGCTTTCGACCTCGAAGCGGTAAGGTCGGCAAGGGAAAACGACCGTCATATAGATTTGTCTGTTTTTCAGGCATACAATTTCCACAGCAAAGGCAATTACACCTCTATGACAGATATCATGATTCTGGGAGCTACCGAAATTGATGTAAATTTCAACGGTAACGTAGTAACACATTCCGATGGACTCCTACTCCATGGTATTGGCGGATGGCAAAACTGTCTGCATGCTAAAACCGTCATTGTACCCATTCCGCTCTTCCGCGACCGAATCCCGGTGCTGGTTGATCAAGTAACCACGGTATGCGGCCCAGGTGAAATGATTGACGTAATTGTTACCGAAAGAGGTATTGCTATCAATCCATTACGTACCGACCTCATTGAAAAGATGAAAAATTCTTCTTTGCCTATAAAGACAATCCAACAACTGAAAGCTGAAGCTGAAGCAATTTGCGGAGTTCCGGAAAAGGTTGAATTTGAAGATGAAATTGTAGCGGTGATCAAATGGGTTGACGGTACCATAATCGATTCTGTGCGAAAAGTAAAGTGACCGGTTTTAGTCAATGATTTATTCTGCGTAACATGTATAATTCACAGAAGCAAAAGGCTGTGCGTAGTAAGGAATATTTGTGCAAATGCTAAAATGTTTGTTAATTAGCAAATAATTATTATTTTTGGATAATAAAAAATATTTTGCTGAAGAAATTGAAAAAGTTCGCAAAACCTGTAACATACCTATTACGGTGGACAGGATTATAGTGTATTGAAAATCAGCTAGTATTATAAAATGAAGGGAAGAAGACTATGAAAAAATACGATAAATTAGTAGTAAATGCTATTGGACGAACAGTCCCGACTATAATCAACGGAAAACCTGCCGTTCCTTATATGGGTGTCGGAAAATACAAACCGACCGGGACCAAACACGCTCCGGCAATCGCCAGTTGTGCCGATTACCCGGCCGATGGAAATAAATCGCTGGATTCTTTGAAAGAGGCGCTGATAAAGTGCGGCATCAAAGACGGAATGACCATTTCGACACATCATCATTTTCGTAATGGCGACCTCATCGCACAACAAATTTTTGAAATTGCCTCAGAACTGGGCGTAAAAGACCTGGTGTGGTTCCCGTCGGCATCCTTTGAATGCCATTCCCCGTTGACAAAATATCTGGAGGACGGAACCATACACCATATTGAAGGCAGCATGAATGGCTCCCTCGGACGGTTTACATCAGAAGGGAAAATGAAAGGCCTGGGCGTACTGCGTTCGCACGGCGGCAGGTACCAGGCTGTGCAGGACGGTGATGTGCATATTGACATTGCGGTTATTGCTGCCCCTACAGCCGACGCCTTCGGAAATGCTACCGGCGACCGTGGACCTGCAGCCTGCGGACTGCTTGGCTTTGCCCTTGCCGACTCACAATATGCCGATAAAGTTGTTGTAGTAACAGATAACCTGGTCCCATTTCCATGCATTCCTTGGCAGATCCATGGCAACTATGTGGATTATGTGGTTGTGCTGGACAAAATTGGCATCCCTGAAAAGATTGTTTCCGGTACCACCGAAATAACCAAAAGCCCCGATCGTTTGCTCTTGGCTGAGTGGACCGCCCAGTTTTGCGATGAAGCGGGCATCATCCATGACGGGTTTTCATTTCAGGCCGGCGCCGGCGGTACCGCTCTTTCGATAGGGATTTATTTTGCTGATATCCTTCGCCAGCGTGGCATGAAAGCACGTTTTGCCCGCGGTGGCAGCAACAAGTACCTGGTTCAGATGCTGGAAGAAGGTTTGGTGGATTACATTCTCGACGGACAGACCTTCGACCTCGAAGGAGTCCGCTCCATGCGTGAAAACCCGGGGCATATCAATACCAGCCCTTTCACAAGTTATAACTACCACGGAAAAGGAAACTTTGCATCCATGATCGACGTGGTGATCTTAGGCGCCACCGAGGTTGATGTAAACTTTAACGCCAATGTGGTAACGCATTCAGACGGAACCTTACTGCACGGAATAGGCGGGTGGCAAAACTGCTTGTTCTCAAAATGTACCATACTTCCGGTTCCCCTGTTCCGCGACAGGATACCGGTAATCATTGATGAAGTTACCACCATCTGCGGGCCGGGAGAACTGATCGATGTGATCGTTACCGAACGCGGGATTGCGATCAATCCCTTACGCACGGATCTTATCGAAAAGATGAAGAACACTTCACTTCCGATAAAAACAATTCAGGAACTGAAGGCGGAAGCCGAAGCCATTTGCGGTGTACCTGAGAAGATTGAATACGAGGACGAAATTGTTGCCGTGATCAAGTGGGTCGACGGAACGGTGATCGATTCGGTGAAGAAGGTGAAGGTAGGGAAATAGCCATTAGCCACTAAGCCACGAGTCAATAGCCAATAGCCAATAGCCAATAGCCACTAAGCCACTAAGCCATTAGCCATGAGCCATTAGCCACTAAGCCACGAGCCATGAGCCACGAGCCATTAGCCACTAAGCCACGAGCCAATAGCCAATAGCCACTAAGCCACTAAGCCATTTGGCATTTGCCATTGGCCATGGGTAAAAAGAAGATGGAAATAAGGTCTTTATTATCTTATCAGCGTGACATTACCCTTTTTTATGTAAGTAAGTTTGTTGTGGCAGGTGGCGTCAAGGTAATACACAAAAACGCCGGGGTCACACATTTTTCCTATGTATTTCCCATCCCAACCGTTATTCACATCCCTGGTCTCGAATACTTTTTCGCCCCAGCGGTCGTAAACCAGAAAATTAAAATCTGACAACATCTTGCTGCGCACATAAAGCACGTCATTTTTTCCGTCGCTGTTAGGTGTAAATGCATTGGGGACGTAAATATACGTTTCGTTGCAAAACACTTCCAGCACAATGATTTTTAAGGTGTCCGTATAAATGCATCCATATTGGTCGGAAATGGTTAGATAATAGGTAGTTGTCTCATTAGGGCTGGCAATGGGGTTTTGAGAATTCGGGTTGTCCAGGCCGGTGGCAGGATACCAGGAATAGGTGCAATTCGGTATGTTGGTCGCATGCAGGCCGGTAGACTGCCCCTGATAAATGGTGTCTTTATCGGAATACACGCTTACATGCGCAAAAATGGAATCAACAATGATGGTAAAAGAATTTAAGATTTGACAAAGTTTGGAATCGCTTATAGTTACATCATATATGCCTGCACATAAATTCTCAAGCGGGTTTGAGGTTTCATTGTTGCTCCATAAAAAGGAATAGGGGGGCGTGCCTCCGGAAGGTATCAGGGTGATATTGCCCACGCAGGCTTCGTCGCACGGGAGGTTCATTATCTGTACCGTTGTATTAAGCGGATCCGGATCGGTAATGGTAACCGAAGAGATGGAAATACAACTTGAAGCATCTGTGACGGTTACTGAGTATGTGCCTGCGCAAAGGCCCGATATGGTATCGTTAGTCATACTATTGTTCCACAGAAATGAAAATGGCGGGTTTCCGGTGTTTACCAGCACCGAAGCGCTGCCATCGCAGGAATCATTGCAGGACGGAGTGGTATACCCAAGCGAATCCAGCACCACTACGAAACCGACGTAAATACTATCCACAACGGTACAATAGCCATTACTGACCTGTACGTAAAAATATCCGGGAGTTGTAATGGTTGTGGACAAGGTCGGGTTAGATGAAGGGCTGTTCAGCCAGTCGGTGAAATCATGGTTTGAGGACCAATGGAAAAAATTGGCGCCCTGATCATTTGGCACTGTAATCACAACGTCTCCGAAACATGTGGTGGTGTCGATGCTTGGAATCGCGTTAAGCATAAAAATGGCAACCGTCTGGCGCAGGGTATCGGTACAGACACCATTGGAGATCAGTAAGGTGTAAGTTGTTGTTGTAGGCGGATTGGCAATTGGATTGCAACTGTGCGGGTCGGAAAGGTAAGATGCCGGGATCCAGTCGTAAGTTAACGAAGTGTCTCCGGAAGTCAGGATTCCAATCTGGGTAAAATCCCCGGCGCATATGAATTTTGTCGGGATGGTATCGCTGGAATTTGATAAAATCAGGATTTGTTTAGCGATGGTGTCTGAAAAGTTGCAGGTTCCTGTGTCGGTTACGGCCAGCGTAATGGTATATAATCCTGAGTTTGGATAATAATGCACCGGGTTGGTGGCGGTCGAGGTAGTAGTATTATCGCCAAAATCCCAAACGTATGTCATGCCTACGCCGCCGGAATACGAGGTATTAATAAAATGTACGGAATCCGGAATACAGATGACCGGCGGCAGCAGAAAATCCGCAATGGTTACCGGCAGCATGAAATCGAATTTGAAGGTGCCGTTGTTGCAGTTGGTAGCACTATTGTTTGTGTTGGACCAGGCGCCGGGAGTAGTTGGGAAATCGTCATTGCCGCCACATCCTGCACAGACCGACTGGTAGATTTTTCCTTTCCTGTCGAATCTTGAAGTTCCGCCATCCACATGTTCGGCGCTGATAGGCCCGCCGAAATATGTCCCGTATTCCATGGCCGATGCGTCATCTTTGATGACAAGCAAATAAAAATCGTTGTTATCGGTGGTGGCCTGAAACGCATTGCTGGAAATGGGCAATCCACTGGTTCCGCCTGTCCCGTTGAGCGAACCTCCCCAGCCTGATAAGTATATTTTTGAGCACAAGTCGACCAGAAAAGCTGTTGGCGAAATATCGGGGCCGCCGTTGCCTGTTCCGAAGGCGGTTGACCAATTACGGCTTGCCAGGTCCGGAAAAAATTTTGTGATGAATTGCCCGCCGCCCGGGTGATTCCAGATGGCATTCTGAATATAGGAACTGCCGGGGTCGGAAGTCTGGCCGTAAACAAAAATATATCCCTGCTTGCTCCGGTCCATCAGGTAAGTCTGGTCGTAGTATGCGGATCCGTAATAGGTGGATGCCGTGATGGAGTTGCCGTTAGGGGATATTTTGGTGATGAAACCATCCGCAGTACCGCCGCCAAATGCGGGTTGGTAAACTCCGCTTGTTGTCGGGAAATTCAACGAGGTGGTTCCGCCACACACATAAACATTCATGGTGTCATCAATCACAATTCCGTAAACGGCATCAAGCAGCGATCCGCCAAGAAAAGAGGACCAGATAATACTATGAAGGCTGTTGTCCAGAACGGTGATACATCCGTCAAGGGCTCCACCGGCATAAGTTGGCTGAAATGCATTGGATGATACGGGAAAGTCATCCGAAGCCGTAGTAGAAACAATATATATGTTGTTGTTTTTGTCGATATTTATTTCGCCCCTGGCACCGTCCGCATAATTATTGGATAATGGCGCGAAAAAATTTATACCATCGTTACGCGCACCTCCAAGGAACGTTGATGAAAGTAACTGGTTGCCGCTTGAATTAAGTTTTGCGGCATACATATCCACACCCAGATTGAATGTAAGGACATTATCATACGTAATGTTAGTGCCTCCATTGAAGGTAGGATCAAAAGCGTTTGCAGTCACAGGAAAATTGGAAGATCCCGTAGTGCCGAATACCAGGAGGTTGCCGTTCAAATCCACAATGATACTGTGCGGTAAGTCATTACGGTCACCTCCAAGATATGTTGCATAAATGCGGTTGTGACCTAAGGAATCATATTTAATTATGGCAATATCGCATCCACCCCTGTATGATCCTTCCCCACCGGCAAAATTTACCTGATAGGCACCAGGGGAAACAGGAAAATCATAGGGCGCATCATCGAAGCAAATTCCTCCAGAGTAAGTATTTCCAAGTTCATCGTAGGTGGCCGTAAACCCCCAGTTGTCGGCTGTTGACCCGGTAAACGTGGAGAAGATCAGCACCGGATCAATGATCACTTCAAACTCCTTATCATACCCTTCCGGGAACTCAAAACTCACACGGTTTTTGCGCAACACAAACTTACAGGGAACCGGCTTTTTGCTGCCGTTGATCACCTGAAAAGCTACGGGTGCAAGCTCGGTAACCTGGTTAACGGTTGTTTTGATGATCAGGTTCCGATTCTGGATCGAAATGTCATTCACACCTTCATATTCAATGCTGATTTTGTCCGGATTTCCGTTCTGGTGAATGATAAACTGGTATTTCAACAATTGGTTATTCTCGAGCAACTCCATGTCAATATTGTCATACAGGTTGACGTAGGATATTTTTTTAAAATTGTGGACGTTCGATTTCCATTTGGATTTGTCGTTTCCGAGAAAATAATTTGAATAATCCGGGCCAATTTCTGAAGGTATTATTTCAACATTTTTGTTGGAATTGATGAAGTTGGCCGAATACGCATGGTAGTTGATAATAAATTCAGAAGGATCAACGGTCACCTGTTTGTTTGCCGGGGTTAATTTGTAGGATAAAAGCCTGTCGTATTGTGCCTGGTCGCGGAAAACAAACTGCAGGCTGTTTTGCAGGCACTGGAGGTACCCTTCGTTCAGGTCGGCTTTATATTTTATTTTCGGATCCCATTGCCCCTTGTTTTCAATAAAGCGCAAATGTTTAGAGGTAACCGAATCTTTTTCGTGAGAAATGGCTGAAAAACTAAATAGAATAAAGGCAATAAAAAGAAGAAACTTTTGCATTTATTTAATTTGAAAACAAATATAATCAAAAAAATCTGATTATGTAATTATAAAACAGAGAAAATATCACCACTTGTAAGTTGGTATATTTTTAAGGCTTTCGTCAAAATATTTCGAAAAGCGATTGTCCATTTCATGCAAATTATAATACTGAATTACTTTAATAATAAAATGTTACCACAGGCAAAGCAGGTTATTATGGAAACGACTATGGTGCAAACTTAGATGAATTGGGAGACTTGTGAATCGAAGTTTATTTTCATAAAAAAGGTTATTCCGGAATTTTATCCCATCCTTGTGGTGGTGCTTCTTTTATACTATCGGGAACCAGCCTATCTAAAAGGATTTCTGAGTTCTTTGGATTTGGTGGATAAAATTTTACATAGAAGCGATTACCCACAACGCTTTTATTACCATCTTGAACAATTTCGCCAACTACATATTCAGTATTTAGAACAAAAAATGAATAACCTACACTGAAACCACCCTTAACACCTTCAAAGCGTTGTACTGTGCATATTGAATACTTGTGATTCTTTTCTATAGTATTTTTGTTAAAACTGTATTTTGCAATTATTGTAATTATTATTAGGATAAACAATATTATTCCACCAATATTTAATATTTTTTTCATGATAATAGTGATAAGTTAATTTGTCATGGATAGATTTATTTTCGTCCTTTTCAAGAATATTTGTCGAAAGCAAAATGCTAATTTGTCGAAAGTTTTAGGCACTTACCTAAATGGTTATATTCTTTTAGCCATTTACACAAATAATTTCAAAGATAACTATTTTAGAACAGGCAAAGCCTATTTTGTGACGACGGTTAATGTCCCAACATAGCCGAATAGAGTTAAGAAAAGATTTTTATAAATATTCTGGAGAAATAGCAAAAAATTATAATTTTACCCTTCACTATCTGAATCAAAAAATACAACATAATTTTTTGTATCTTTACAGGACAATTTACAACTATGGACTTACAAACCCGAAAATTACAATTCATTCAGGAATTCTTAAGAACAGCCAACAGTAGTATTCTTGAGAAGTTTGAAAAGATGCTC
>Ga0116170_10000276_pt1 | contig 54660 bp, 32 predicted proteins | sample AD_JPNHW1_MetaG_FD_89797 | JGI IMG/M metagenome (GOLD analysis project Ga0116170, IMG submission 89797) | Active sludge microbial communities of municipal wastewater-treating anaerobic digesters from Japan - AD_JPNHW1_MetaG | ecosystem: Engineered > Bioreactor > Anaerobic > Digestate | place... | reverse complement strand
TGACTTTGCAACCCGTATAGTTTTAAGCTATGAAGTCTCCGCCACTGGCGGAAGCAATGAGCTCTAAATGCTATGGACTTTTTTGTCTTTGTCTCGCAAGCTGTTGTGCTATAATATCCTGCGGAGGAAACCTGTGGAAAAAGATGCGTACGAAGCAAAATTAAAGGAGCTTGAGAGAACTTACGAAGCTCGTTGTTTGCGATGCGGCACGTGCTGCGGTGCGCTTGACACGGATCCTTGCACGCAACTGGAAAAATGCGCCGATGGCACGTATTCCTGCCGAGTCTATGAGACTAGAATCGGTACACAAAAAACAATTTCCGGCAAGACGTTTAGTTGTGTGCCTATTCGCCAGGTGATGCTTTATCACAAACCTTTTCCCAACTGTCCCTACGGCAGATAACTCCTATGGCAGAATCTTTATCGAAAGAAAAACTCGAACGATTTGATACTATAGCCAGATCACTGTCAACGGCGATAAAAAATGTGTCACTCTACCCCGCAGGCCATCCTATCTTAGAAAATTCTCTTGCTGCTTGTTTAATTGCTTTTGAAGTTTGGTTGCAGGACGAAGATCGCATAGCTATCGGGATAACACAGGATAATCTTCTTCTTGACGGTGTTATTGTCAGGGAGAAAAGTGAGCTTTTCGCCAGTGTTGCCGATTTCCTGCATCAACGGGGGGTTATTGCATTTTCTTGTTTACGGGGAGTTGAGCGCATCGAGTTATCGGGATTATTTGCCAGTTTGAAAGGCGAGCCTAAGGCAATTGCTCAACGGGGCGGTGTTCTTAAAAATATGCCGCCAGCAGCGCATATCGTCGTTAAAGAAGTCGATTATAGCCAGTTTTTGGGAAGTGCACGGCTTGGTGTTACCAAAGAAGAAAATGATTATTGGTCGGCGCTGACCGGTATTTCCGAAGAATCACGCAGGGGGGAACTTCCGTCCTCGAAATTGGAATTTGTCCGTGAATTCATCTCTGATTCAAAACGTTCGTCGACTGTTTTGAACAAAATTTACCGCCAGGCTCAAACGCAACTTGACGAAGAGACCGCAACGGGGAGTATCCGTCAAACTATTTCGCGTATTATGGATTATTTTTCTAAATATTCTGCTGATGAATCGGCTTCTGCCCGTCAGGGGATTTTGGATGTTATTGCGCGCCTTGATCCGAAATTAGTGGTTAAGCTTTTTGAAAAGGCAGAGGTTGATGGCAAAGCCATTGATTTACCCGAAGAGCTTCTTGCCGGATTCTCCGATGATATGATCGCTGATTTTATGAGTTCTCTTATTACCGGTGAGGAGTCTTTGAATGAAAATACGCTGAATCTATTTGATAAGTTGGCGCCGAGCCATGGTAAGGCAAATGCGTTAAGTTCTCTTGTTGCCGATAAACTTCTTCAAATTCCCGATAAGCGTTTGTTGTCCGATGTACATAATTCGATCCAAAAAATGTTTAAGGCCAATCCCGAGAACGATTTTCTCTCCCAGTTCTATAAACTTACGCTTGGTGCTTTTGCGGGCGGCACAATGACTTCAGACGGCGTTTTGCCCCAGTATGCTCCGTATGTTAAAGAATTCGAGGAGTTCGTATCAGGAGAAGGGCTTATCAAATCGTATATCCGGCTCCTGTTGAATATTATCTGGTTTACGGATGAGGCTCCGTTGCTTAAGAAATTCCTTTCGATTCTCGAGACGGTTTTGGCGGCGCATCGCTCACAAGGATTCCTTTCCAGTTATCGGGACACTGTTGAACTTTTTTGCGATAAGTTGAAACTGGAGCAAAAAACAAATGTACCGTTTCAAGAAGAAATGAATGCGGGATTGGACAGGATTTTTTCAGAACAAACCGTGAAGGCGCTTGTTGCCTGTGTGCCTGGCGCTGATCCGGATGAAATGAAAGAGATTGAATTCATGAGTGTGCATCTTCAACGTTCTTTTGCCGCGCCCTTGCTGGATGGATTTGTGGCTGAGCAGGATCGCACTGCGCGGAATAAATATTTAGCAATTCTTACTATGCTGGGTACCGATGCGGTTGAACCTATGATGCTTGCTTTGAAAAAGATGTCTGCCGATAAAATTGAAATCATGAAAGATTTGCTGGAGGTACTCAAGAGAATCGATATCCTTTCTGCTGAGCGTGTTGCGCGGGATCTGATGAGCCATCAGGATGGTGCGGTGCGATTTGCTTTTATGGATATGTGCCAGTCGGTTGAAGGGGCTGATTTACCGGGTATTTTCGAAGCCCTTGCGAAAGAGCGCAATGCGGATAATGCCCAGAAGATTATGCGATTTTTGTTGCGTACCCGTAACAGTCAGGCCGTGCAGGGCCTTTTTGCGGTATTGGAAAAGGGGCCGTTACGAAAAAGATACCTCCTGACCGTTTTAAAACTGTGCGGCGATTTGCAGGTTGCTGAATCGGTGCCTGCGCTTGGTGCGGTTATTGCCAAGAGGCCGTTTTTCTACACAAAAGCGGCTGATGAGCTTCGTGTCGCTGCGGCGGTGAGTTTAGGGCAAATTGCATCGGATCAGGCAAAAGAGTTTATCAGGTCAGGTTTGCAAGATACGAGTAAAGCATTGCGCAGAATGTGTTCTCTTATCCTGGAAATGGAAAAGATGCCTGAAAGTAACGGGGGCCAGAATGAGTGACGGGATAAAACCATTACTTGAACAGTTTATCAGAGAGTTGCAGAGTACTCTTCAGACCCGCATGATTTATGGCCCAACCCATCATTTGACGAAAGAAGCCATCGATAAGGTATATGCAAAGCTTCTGTTGGTTTTAGAAGGCCGTCAGGAAATTACGCTCGGGATCATTGGCACCGAGATAGCTTTTGAAAAAGAGCCGCTGTATGAAGTTTCCCGGAATGCCTCGAATCTTGTCGCTCATTTCAAAGAGCTTACGATCGAAAAAATAAGTTTTGAAGCGGGGATCAGTGTTGACGAGTGCGCCGCGTTTGTTGCGCTCTGTGCTTCGACAGCCAAGGAGATTGTTCAGTCAGGTGGTATTGAAAAAACCGCTGCTGTTTCAGGTTTGACGCATGTCGTTTTCGGTAAAATCGGGTATTCCAAAGATGAAGCTCAGGATGAGCATGACGATGCGTTGCAACTTGCCAAGGGCGGATACCAAAGCGGACTTAGCTTTTTGCAGGAAGCCTTCCAGGATATTCAGAATAACCGTCCCATAAATGTCAAGGCAGCCAGGGTTTTTGCGTCGAGCATCATCACTAATTTGATGAAAAACAAATATTCGTTGCTCATTTTAACGTCTACGAAGACCCATGATGAGTATACGTTCGTGCACGCCATCAATGTTTCCATATTTACCGTCGTGCAGGCCGAGTCTTTGGGGATACGGCAGGATCTGTTGAGCGATATCGGGGTTGCCGGGCTCCTCCATGATACGGGAAAATTAGTTTTGTCGGGTGAAGTCCTCCGTAAGAAAGGCAAGCTTGATCCAAAGGAGTTTGAGATGGTCCGCAGCCATCCGGTTGATGGTGCGCGTCTTCTTGTACAGACGCCGGATACGCATCCGTTGTCGTCAATCGGTGCGTTTGAACATCATTTGCGATACAGCCTGAAAGGATATCCTGAACGGCTTTTCGGCGGGCCGCCGAATTTGGTCAGTTATTTAATTGCCATAGCTGATGTGTACGACGCCTTGCGCAGTAAACGCGCCTATCATGAGGAGATGGCTCCCGAAACAACCTATGAAGAAATGCGGAAGATGTCCGGGGATTATTTCCATCCGGATCTCTTGGAGAATTTTTTTCATGTTATCGGCATGTATCCTCCGGGGACATTAGTTGAGCTTACCGACAAGCGGGTGGGGATGGTTGTGCGGGAAAGCGCCCTTGATATTCGAAGGCCCCAGGTAGAGATTTTGTATGACAGTAATAGCGAAAAAGTCGGGCAAAATTATATTGTGAACCTTATGGAAAAAGATCCGGCGACACAGGAGTTCCGTTGGAGTGTTTCCCGATCCATTATTCCATCTCCGCGTTTTGAAATTCCGGAAAAATATAAAGCATAATAGGCGAAAGGCAGGGGGGTTGATGAAACAGATTGGATTTGATTTCAATAATATGTTCGATATGAATGTCGGCAGTGTGCATGGAGTGACCAAAGAAGAATTGTCCGCATTGAAGCCTGTGTTGAAACAGGCACATCGTCATTTTCACGGGCTCTTGCTTGATGAGGATACCCGTCAGCGGCTTTCATTGGAGTGGGTTACATTGCCGTTTCAGTCCCCCGAGACAATCCGCGGGATCAAAAAATTGGCCGATGAAATCGCTGCCGATTACGAGAATGTTATTTTCTTGGGTATTGGCGGCTCATATTTGGGCCTGAAGGCGGCGCAAGATGCGCTTCTGCCGGCATATTACAATGAATTCGAATCATTGCGTAAAGGGAGGCCGCGGATATATTTTGAGGGAAATAACCTTGACCCGGATACCCTGTCGGTATTGTTGAAGAGTTTGAAACCTAAAAAAACCTTTTGCGTTGTTATCTCGAAATCAGGTGAAACAACCGAGACCAAGGCTGGATTGGCTCTGGTTGAGGATTGGTTGAAAAAAGGAGTCGGTAAAAATTACGGCAGGCAGATTGTGGCGATAACTGATCCTGTTCAGGGGAATTTGCGTAAAAAAGTTAATGCTGCGCAGATGAAGGATGCGCAAAGTTTTCGTAACTTGCCGCTTTTAAAAGGTGTTGGCGGCCGGTTCTCCGAGCTCAATATGGGTTTGTTGCATCTGGCAGTTGCCGGGGTTGCTCTAGACGATTTTTTGAAGGGCGCTGCTGCGATGAGCGCGCGGAGCGCCAGCGATGACTGCATGAAGAATCCCGCACTTTTGTACGCGGGGCTCCAAAACATCTTGTATCGGCACAAAGGAAAATCCATTGCCATTATGATGCCATTCAGTGAAACTTTGAAATCAACGGGTGATTGGTATTCTCAACTTTTGGCTGAGAGTTTGGGGAAGAAATTCAGCAGGAGGATTGTGTTTGATGCGCGTGGCAAAGAGATGTGGGAGTCTGACACGGGTTGTGTAGTCAATGTCGGGCGTACGCCGGTAGCTTCCCGCGGTACGAACGATCTGCATTCCATTCAGCAGAATAATATGGAAGGGCAGTTTGATAAAACCGTGACGTTTATCCGCGTTGAAAATTTTGCGTCTGATCTGGCCGTTGTCGGTACGGGTGATTTTCTTTCGGGGAAGAAGTTTTCGAAACTGTTGAACATTGCCCAGGAAGCGACCGAGTGGGCGCTTGTAAAAGAATCCCGCCCTAATTGTGCGGTGATTATGCCGCGCGTGTCGGCATTCTATTGGGGCCAGTTACTTTTCTTTTTTGAAATGGCGACTGCGTATGAAGGAGAGCTTTTAAACGTGAACGCTTTCGATCAGCCGGGTGTCGAAGGATACAAAAACTACATGTATTTTAAACTTGAAAAACCCGGGCTTGATGAAAAAATAGCTGCGGATATCCGCAGGAAGCCCCTTATTAAGAAAACGGCGTATATACTCTAGCGGCGTATTGGAATAGTCAGCCTTATGAAGAAAATAGCCATAGTACTTTGTGCGCTTGGTATTATCATTTCTGCAGTGGTTGTCTATGTGAATAATACCGTTTTACCTACCAAAGTTAAAACGCTTATCATAAAAAGTCTTCAGGAGAGGACAGGAAAAAGCGTTCGCCTGGATTCATTGAGCTTAAATATCTTCAAAGGTTTTGTTTTGCGTAATCTAACTATTTATGACCAAACGCGCACATTTATCAGCCTTGAAGAATGCGATTGTACATTCCTCTTTTGGCCGTTTTTCAAAAAACAGATAATTATCCCCTCCGTAAAAATCAAACATCCCGTTATGTATCTCCAACGCCGGTCCGATGGTTCTTTTAATGTGGCTGATTTTCTACAACCGCAAAAAATACCGCAGGCCGCCGCACAGCCGCCATTCGATATCCTGTTGTATAAGGTGAATATTTCCAATGGCAGGATCAATTTTGAAGATGATGCGGTTTCCCCGTCGTTTGTCAAAACAATCGATGATGTCAATGTCGCGGTTACGTTGTCTTTGCCCAAGGGAATACAGTTCCGTTTTATGGCCCAGCTTGCCGGTGATCAAAAGATGAAAGTAAGCGGTACGGGTTCATATACATTGAAAACGAAGGAGCTGTCGTCGCATGTTACCGTCTCCGGGTTGCGTCCGAAAGAATTCGCTTCATATTATGCGGCATACGGGCTGCTTGTTTTAGACGGTACCGTAGATGTATCTGCCGATGTCCGTTGGAGCAATACGACGGTTTCCGTCGATATGCATGACCGCTTAAAAGGGATTTCAGTTACAAAAGATGCGATACAGTATTGTGTTGATGCATCTGCCCAGGCTCAGACAACCATGGATTTTGTTAAAAAAGATTTATTGTATACGGGGAATATTACCGTTGAACGCGGCGATATCCTTGGTCTTGCGCCGTGCGGCACGATCAGCGCCGTTAACGGCGTGCTGCGTTTTGATAATGACGGTGTTTCAACCGATATGGCGCATGCCGTGATCAAGGGGATCCCGTTTGAAATAAAAGGAAATCTGTCTGATTTTGCTAACCCGGTTATCGATACAACGTTTCAGGCAAATACTTCGTTGCAAAAATTGCAGCAAGCTATGCGGGATATCTTTAATATCTCCGTGCCTGCCTCTTGTCAGGGGGGGGCGCATCTTTTTGTGGATGCGCAGGCTCATGCAGGAGTAAATGCGCCCATACAGTATCAGGGTTATATTGATGTCGCAGGCGGGAATGTGTCTTTTGAACGTGTGCCGGCAGCAGTACGGCGGATAGACGGCCGAATTGATTTTACTGAGAATGATGTATCCTGGAAAAATCTATCGTTTACGTATAACAATACAACGTATGCGACAAACGGCACCGTTACTGGTTTGAAGTCGCCTGTTATAAAATTTGACGCGGCGTCGGAAGAGTTTTCTACCAATACGACAGTATCGGTGTATGACAAGGGGGTTAAGATTTCTTCATGCGCGGGGACGTATTTGAACTCGACATTTTCGCTTACCGGAGATGCGCATTTCTTTGAGGGATATAAACCAACGGTTGAGATGGGCGGTGCGTTTTTAGTTGATCTTACGGATGTGCCGGGTTTATTCCCGCAATCAAAAGAATTTTTTAAACAGGTGAATCCAAAAGGAATTATACATGGGAAATTCACCGTTCAAGGGGATATCAGCAACGTTACTTCCTGCGATGTCCAGGCGCAGCTGACCAGTGATTCTATCGGCGCGTATAACCTCAGCGGAACCGATTTTTTCATGACCTATGTTCAAGCTCAAGGAGCCGTGACGGTACCCGTGATGCGTATTTCTTTGTATGACGGCAGTATTGACGGCAGCGCCAAGCTTGATCTGGCGCATAAAGATTTGCCATATTCGCTGAATCTTAATATCCAGGATGTCCGTATTGAAAAATTGAAGCTTGATACGGCGGCTAAAGATAAGGATATATCGGGTCTTATCCGTGCTCAGATGAGTTTTACCGGCGCAGGCTCTGATCTGTCAGCCTTGAGCGGCGAAGGTAAGGCGTTTATCAAGGATGGCAGACTTTGGGAGCTTAATTTGTTTAAAGGGCTGGGCGCGCTGATTTTCACAAAAGATTTTGCCAGGATTGTCTTCCATGAGGGAGTCTGTAGTTTTGTTCTTCATGATAAAACCATTATGACCGATGATCTGATTTTGCATGGCAATTTAGCTGATATATTGGGTGCCGTGCATGTCGATTTTGACGGCGCTTTGGGAGGCCAGTTGCAGGTTAATATCCTTGATGAGATGGCGCCTCTTTCCGGTACATTCCGTGATGTCACGACGGCAAGTGTCGGGCAGGCCGGACGATTCGGCACCATCATGTTGAGCGGCTCGATCATGGATCCGAAATTCAAATTTAAGACTGCTGTCGGCGTGATGACTATTCTGCGCGGATTGACTGATGCGCTTTTCCGGGGGGATCCCGCGCAATGAAGAAGCAGCGAATAATCCCCGAAGCCGATTTTATGCATCAGGCGATCAATGAAGCTTTTCGTAATTGTACTCAGTTGCGGGGAGGGCCGTTTGGCGCTGCGATCGTACGGAACGGAAAGCTTCTTGCAAAGGCCCGTAATTCGGTTTTGGTGCATGATGCCACGGCACATGCAGAGATGAATGCTATTCGTTTGGCTTCCCGGAAAATGAAAACTTTTGATCTCTCCGGATGTATTATCTATTCGACTACCGAACCTTGTCCGATGTGCTTTAGTGCGATACATTGGGCGCGTATTGACGCGGTTATATTCGGGACTTCGACCGAAGACGCCCAAAAAGCCGGTTTTCATGAGTTGCTTATCGATGACAAAACGCTGCAAAGACTTGGCAAGAGCACGGTGCAGTTATTTCCCGGTTTTATGCGTCAGGAATGCAATGAACTTTTTGAAGTATGGCAGAAGCTGCCCGGGAGAAAGTATTACTAATGCGGATGAGCAGATTACTTTCGTCAAAAAAAGTTTTTAACGGCGGGTTGTTTACGGTATACCGGCAAAAGCGTCGTCTGCCGAATGGTTTTATAAAAACATCCGAGATTATCAAACATCCCGGCGCGGTTGTTGTCGTGCCGGTTTTTCAGAACGGTACAATCGTATTGTTACGACAATACCGCGCTGCGATTGATATCTATTTATACGAGTTGTGCGCGGGTACCTTGAAAGCGCATGAAGATCCTGCCGTATGTGCAAAACGGGAGCTCAAAGAAGAAACTGGTTATCAGGCGCGTTCCATGAGGAAGATCGGTGAAATTTATCCTGCTCCCGGTTATACCACTGAAAAAATTCATGTCTATGTGGCGCGCGGGCTCCTTAAAGTCGGTGCTTCGGTAGAGGATGACGAAGTTATCGAAACCAAGATATTGTCGCGTATGCAGATACGCAAGCTTTTAAAAAGCCACGCAATCGTCGATGCAAAGACGATTGCCGCGTTAGTTCTTGGAGGAATTATATGAAAAGCAAAGTCTATTATTCCAGGGTTTCCGAGAGTGATTCCGTGGCGGTGGTGCAGCAGAAATTTTCCCGGTTGCTTGATAGGAGCGCTGTATTAGATAGTATTACCGGGAAAACCGCTGCCGTAAAGATGCATTTTGGAGAAGAAGGGAATACCGGCTTTGTGAAGCCGCACTTCGTGCGTCAAGTAGCCGAACGGGTCAGCGTAAAAGGTGTGCGGCCTGTGGTAACCGATACCAATACGCTGTATAAAGGAAGACGGACTGATTCGGCTGAACATCTGCGGCTTGCGCATGAGCATGGATTCACGCGTGAAGCTGTTGACGCGGATGTGATGATCGCTTCGTCCGGTCAGAATGCCGTTGCCGGGGTTGCTATAAACGGCCGGTATATCAAGGAAGCCTTTGTTGAGACTTTTTTTACCGAAGTTTCTTCAATCGTCGGTATTGCCCATTTTAAAGGGCATATCATGACCGGCTTTGGCGGTGCGCTTAAAAATATCGGTATGGGATGCGCCAGCCGCAAGGGAAAACTTGCTCAGCATTGCGATGTTTCGCCGGTCGTTTGGGAGAAAACCTGTATCGGTTGCGGAACGTGTGTCGGTGTTTGTCCTGTCCAGGCGATTACCGTGATCGATACAAAGGCGCGTATAGATAAAAAAAGCTGCATTGGTTGCGCTACGTGTATCGCGGTTTGTCCCGTGAAAGCGATTGATGTCCCCTGGGAAACTGGTGCCAGTCGTATTCAGGAAAAGATGGTTGAATATGCCTGGGCAGTTTTAAAAGATAAGAAAAACACATCGGCGTTTATCAATTTTGCCACGAAAATTACCAAAGAATGCGATTGCCTTGCTCAGGATGAATCTCCTATGACTGCGGATGTCGGTATTTTTGTTTCTTCGGATCCGGTCAGCCTTGATATGGCAACGTATGAGACGGTTATTGCTGCCGCAGGAAACGATGTATTTCGGGAAGCTCATCCGCAGCGCGACGGATTAAAACAAATCAGACACGCCGAAAAGATCGGGTTGGGTTCATCGGCGTATGAATTACAACGTATCGATGGATGAATTAGCCCTTTTTGAGAGCCGCGGGATAACCGATGTGCATGTTATTCGCAGTAAGAGAAGACGCCGTACTGCCGGCGCAAAGCTGAAAGGTTCGTGTTTGCACGTGTGCGTGCCGTATTCGATTTCAGAAGAGCATTTGGCACGGCTTGTCATAACGTTCAAGGAAAAATTCAACAAAACGTTGTTACGAAACAGGTTGAACCGTGATACGCCGTTATCTGAAGTCGCCGAACGGTTGAATAAAAAATATTTTTGCGGTTCTTTGAAGATTGGTTCAGTGCACTATGTTACCAACCAAACCAGGAAGTTCGGTTGTTGCTATATTCAGGATGCTTCAATCCGGATTTCGCATCGAATCGCAGAAATGCCTGATTGGGTGAGAGATTACGTTGTAATGCATGAGTTGGCGCATCTCGTGGTGCCTAATCACAAAAAAGCTTTTTGGGATATTGTATCCCGTTATGAGCTGGCTGAGAGAGCCCGCGGTTTTTTGATTGCAAAGGGGATGGAAATGGATAATCCAGATGAGGAGGAGACGGAGTGAAAACGATAATTCCTGCTTTGGTATTCCTGTTTTGTAGTGTGATGACCGGATGTGCGACAGTCGCGGGTCCCGCGTGCGTTGAACCTGCTCCGAGCGGAAACGTGTATCCTGCTGCAACAGGCGCATCTCGGCAGGCGCTGGCAGATGATTTGCGCTCCGGAAAAATTGCGGTTGGGTCGTCTCTTGAAACAATCAGAAAAGCGTATGGCGAACCGGATACGATGTTTGTACTCCCCTGTAATGTGCGCGCCACCTATACGATGAGCCCTATGAAAAGAATTTCTATCTGGTTTGATGATGGTCAACATATGTCGATGTGGGCTGATTAATGCAGACACAGACGATGCTTTTATTACTGGCTGCAACAGCGGTTATTACCATTACCTTGGTGATAATCGGCCTTATGCCGTCAGAACAACCGCGCTTCAATCCTAAGAAGAAGCCGGTATCCCCTCCGCGGCCGCACGCCTATGTCCGTCCCCAGCCGGTTGTTGTTTCAAAGAAAGAAGAACCTCAGGCATCATCGCTTGAGTTTGAAACACTTCAGAACAATTACGCCAACCTTCAGCAGGAATTGGAGCTTCTTAAGAAACGCGAGGCTCAATTGAATGAAGAGATCGCGCGCCGCCAACAATGGGTTGACAAGAGTGATGATAGTATCCGCAAATTCCGGGATGATACGGAAGAATATAAGAAACGTTTTGTTGATAAAGAGCGAGAGTTGCAGCAGGAGTTTGAAAAAAACGTAGATCTGTCCCGCTCACTGCGTGAGGTTCAGAATACGCTTACTGACTTTGATAAAAAGAATAAGGATTTGACCGAGCAGGGTGAAATTATGCGCCATAAAATTGAGCGCGATACCCAGGAATTAGAGGCCGCCCGGCGTGATTATCGTGATATGAAACGCAAACTTGAGAAGAGCGAGTGGGTGCCGAAAGAAGAATTCAATAAGCTGAATGATGAGTTTACGGAAATTGAAAAAGAATTAGGAGTAAAAGAAGAGAAATTGAAAGCGTTGAACGAAGAAGTTGCGCGTTTACGTGCCGCGGCATTGGAGACAAAGCAATCGGCTGTTGAAGTTTTGCAAGAAGCGGTTGTACCGGAAGTCAGTGCTCAGGTTCCGGCGAAACCGGTTGAAGAAGTCTTGCCTATTCCCGAGCAGGTACCTTTGGACCAGATACAACAACCGGATATCGCTGCACCTCTTGTTGAAGGAAAGAAACCTGAGCCTGAGCCGCCGCCCCAAGAACAGCCGGCGGTTTCTCAGCCTGTGCGTGAAGAAAAAACGGTTCCTCTTGAACAGACTGTTGTACAAGGACCTTCGATTTCAGACAAGACAGAAGGTGCGGGGCAGTCTCAGGAAAACCCGGAAGTTCCCGTTCTTCCCCAGACAGGAACTCCCGTTGAAGGGCTTGAACTTTCTCCGGCACAGCCTGTTGGTGAAGTTCTTGAAACGCAAGTTCCTGCTGAAGCTGATCCTTCTTGCCAATCAACTCCGGTTGAAGCAGAAAAACATGAGTCTTTAATCGAGCTTGATCTATCAAAGGTTCGCAATATAGGTATTATGGCGCACATTGATGCCGGTAAAACCACGACAACCGAGCGGATTCTTTATTATACCGGCCGTTCATATAAGATCGGGGAAGTGCATGATGGCAAGGCTACGATGGATTGGATGAAGCAGGAGCAGGAGCGGGGCATTACCATTACCTCTGCCGCAACCACATGCCAGTGGAAAGGGTATCATATTAATATTATAGATACGCCGGGCCATGTTGATTTTACCGTTGAGGTTGAACGGTCATTGCGAGTTCTTGACGGCGCAGTCGCTGTGTTTTGTGCGGTTGGCGGTGTTGAACCGCAATCAGAAACGGTGTGGCATCAATCAAACAAATATAATGTCCCTAAAATAGCATTTGTCAATAAAATGGATCGTACCGGCGCCGATTTTTTTAGCGTTGTTAACGGGATAGAAAAAGAATTGGGCGGTAATACGGTATTGCTTGATATTCCTATCGGTGCAGAGGAAAACTTTAAAGGTGTGGTTGACCTTTTGGAGATGAAGTCGTATTTTTATGAGGATGAATCAAAAGGGAAAAGTTTTCGTATTGAAGAGATCCCTTCCGAACTTCGTGCTCAGGCGCAACAGCATCGTGATGCAATGCTTGAAAAAGTGGCTGCTTCCGATGAAGGGTTGATGAAGAAATTCCTGGAAAATAAAGAGAGCATTACGGTGGAAGAATTAGTCGCTGTTATTAGAAAAGGCACGATTGCCAACACTATGGTTCCTGTTCTATGCGGCGCTTCATTTAAAAATAAAGGGGTGCAGAAATTATTGGACGCGGTAACGTTGTTTTTGCCGTCTCCTTTGGATGTACCGGCGGTTAAAGGGCACGATCTTAATGACGCGGCAGTCGTTATTGAACGAAAACCCGATGTGCATGAACCATTTACCGGTTTAGCTTTCAAGATTCAGGCGGATCCGCATATGGGCAAGCTCGTGTATGTGCGTATCTATTCCGGCGTTCTCGAGACGGGGACCTATGTCTTGAATGCTACCAAAGGCAAACGCGAACGCATCGGCCGTATTGTCCAGATGCATGCAAATCTTCGTGAAGCCAGAGGTTCGGCAATGGCAGGAGAGATTGTTGCTGTTATCGGATTATCAAATACGACAACCGGAGATACGTTGTGTGATGAGGATCATCCGGTGCTTTTGGAAGCTATTGAATTTCCGGTGCCTGTTGTTTCGCTGAGCGTTACGCCGGCAAGTCGCGCTGACCAGGATAAGCTTGGTAAGGGGTTAGCCCGTTTGACCGAAGAAGATCCCACGTTCAAAGTGGAGTCTGATGATGAGACGAAGGAGACTATTCTTACCGGGATGGGAGAGTTGCATCTGGAAATCATCGTTGATAGATTAAAAGAAGAATTTGGCGTTGCCTGCGTAGTTGGTCAGCCAAAAGTTGCTTATCGTGAAACGATCCGTAAGCCGGCAACCGCCGAATACAAACATGTGAAACAATCAGGAGGCCGCGGCCAGTATGGCCATGTAGTTCTGGAGTTGGCTCCTGTGGAACCGGGCAAAGGGTTTGAGTTTATCAACAGCATTAAAGGGGGTGCAGTCCCCCGTCAATTCATCCCTGCTGTTGAAAAAGGCATTATTGATGCCATGCGTAATGGCGTGTATGCCGGCTATCCCGTTGTGGATATGACGGTTAGTTTAACAGATGGATCATATCATGATGTTGATTCTTCCGAGCTTGCGTTCAAACTTGCTGCGATCGGCGGTTTTAAAGAAGGTTTTATGAAAGCAGATCCGGTGCTCCTTGAACCGTGCATGCTGCTTGAAGTTGCGACTCCGGAGGATTACGTGAGTGCTATTGTCGGCAATATCTGTCAGCGCCGCGGAAAAATCCTTGGCATGGAGACAAAAGGTAACCAGAAGATCATTCAAGCTGAAGCACCTCTTTCGGAGATGTTCGGTTATGCCACAACATTCCGTTCTTTAAGCAGCGGCAGGGCCAATGCCTCGATGCATTTTCTTAATTACCAGGAAGTCCCTTTTGAGATTGCGCAGAAGATACTTGCGGAGCGTAAAGATCGCCGCGGCAGTAGCTCATAGTCCATGGCTGATAAGTGATACCTTGAGTTCCGCCAGTGGCGGACATCAAGCAAAAGATAAATCTTTGAAACCTCGAGTCGTTTCTAACGAAATACATTCTATGAGCCATCACCTATGAGCTATGAACTGAAGTTGCAGCCTGATTCGCTACAAATTTCTTGCCTTTTTCATATCTGTTTGTATAATATGTATTTACGGAGTTAACAAAAGTCACTCATATGAAGAACTTAAAAATAATTATTATCGCTTTTCTTACCGGTATTACGATTTTTAGCGTCTTTCAATATGTCTCAAGTTTACGCCAGCTTATTAAGTTACGCGCTGATTTGCGTCAAACCGAGGAGCGTATTACGGCTCTTGAGCAGGATCGGCAGAATCTTACCGTTGAACTTAATAATGAAAAGCAGATCAAAGAGCAACTCGCGGGCCGTAATCTCATTCTGAAGGATTATGCGCGGCATTCTTCCAGAAAAATGCGTAAGCTTAATACCGAGCTGCTTAATTCTTACACGATGAATGAATCATTAACGGTTCAAATTTCGCTTTTACGCAGTGAGAATAATTCGTTGAGGACACAACAGGAAGAATCCCGTTCCCAGTTATTGGTTGTTATGGCAGAGAAAGAAGCGCTTGAGAAAAAAATGAGTTCCATATTGGAATTGAAGAATGCGATCAGGGAGCTTAAGAAGAAGATGCGGACTGTTGTAACTGTTGTTTCCGCGCCTCGGCAGGTTTTTAACGGTATGCCGCGTCCCGAGATGAAGTCGTATGTTATAGACGGTAATCATGGATTCCTTTTAAAAGGTGGAAAAGCAACATATCCGGCTAAAGTTAAGATTGAAGTGACACAAACGCAGGCCGTTCAATAATTGTATGTCCCCATCAATAATCATCATGTTTGTGGTTGCTGCAGCGATAAGCGTTACTATTGCGCTTATCCTGGGTAATCTTGCCCGCCAACAGGGACTTGCCCGGTTAAAACTTGAAGAAGAAGAGCGCCGCAGGCATGAAGATGAAGAAGCGTCGTTGCTGCAGCAGAACAAATCCTTAGGGGAAAATGTCGAAGAAGTCTTAAGTCAGTTAACCGATTCCGATAAACTTTCTCGACAGGCTTCTCAGCGCATTGTTGATATATTTTCCCGCGAAGTAAAAAAACATATCGAAGACAATACCAAACAGGTTGCCAAGCATTATGAGATGATTCTTGAGGAAAAGACCAAGGATCAGGAAATAGTCTGGAAAAAATATAATAGCGCGTTAGTTGAAAAAAAACAGACTGATGCGGTTATCCGGAGTGTTGCCGAAGGATTGGTTGTTGTCGGCCCTGATGGTAAAGTGCTGATGATGAATCCGGCTGCTGAAAAGCTTTTGGGTGTTTCCAAGAAAGAGAAGGTTGGTAAGCCGATTAATGAAGATTTGCGGGAAGAACAACTTATTACGCTTACCAAAAAAAACAATGAAACCGGCGGCAAGGAAATTGAGTTTGCCAGTGAAAGTGACGAGACGAAAAGGATATTGCGCGCTTCAAGCGCGGTTATTGAGAATGAAAACGGAGAAACCGTGGGGATGGTTTCCGTATTAAGCGATATTACAAGACAAAAAGAGCTTGAGCGGATGAAAACGGGTTTTGTCGCCAGTGTCTCGCACGAATTGCGCACGCCGTTAATCGCTATTGATAAATCGCTCCAATTGATTTTAAGTAAGACGACGGGGCCTTTGAGTGAAACCCAGGAGCAGTTTTTAACGATTGCCGAACGTAATTTAAAACGATTATCCCGGTTGATTGATGATTTGTTGGATATGTCAAAATTAGAGGCAGGTAAGATGACGTTAAACCGTCAGCCTGCTGCGATGGCAAAAATTATTACCGATTCGGTTTTTGCTATGGATAATTGGGCGAAATCGAAATCCGTGACTATCGCACAAAATATTGATGAGCATATGCCGGATGTCAATGTTGATGCCGACCGCGTAACGCAGATTTTGAACAATCTTATCGGTAATGCGATTAAATTTACTCCTGCCCAGGGCACCATTACGGTAAGCGCCAAGACCAAGAAACCCGGAGAAATCGAAGTGAGTGTCCGTGATACCGGCATTGGTATCTCTGCGGAAAATCTTGTGAAAGTTTTTGACAAGTTTTACCAGGTTGGCGAACGTGTATCGACAGATATCAGCGGCACGGGCTTAGGGTTATCTATCGTAAAAGAGCTTGTCGAGCTTCATGGCGGAAAGATTTGGGTTGATTCAGAAAAAGGACAGGGAGCTATATTTACATTTATACTCCCCGTTTAACCGGAGGATGGCATGGGAAAATTAATAAGTGTTTTATTAGTTGATGACGAGTCTGATTACACGCAACCAATGGCATTTTGGCTTAAATCAAAAGGGTATGATGTTTTTTCCGTGACCAACGGACAGGATGCGATTACGTTTATTAAGGAAACGCCTCCGGATATTGTTTTCCTTGATATTAACATGCCTATTATGGATGGCCCTACAACACTGAGGAAAATCCGGGAATTCAACGCAGATATACCTATTATTATCATTAGCGCTTATATTGATGATCCCCGGGCAAAAGGGATAACATCGTATGGCATATCCGGTGTTTTCTACAAAGGAAGTGATTTTAACGAAGGGTTAACGCTTATTGAAGCGGTTTTACGTACTCATAAGAATCTCAAGAACAAATGAAAAAATATTCCATCCTCGGTGTTGTTTTTTGTTTTGTTATCGGTATTAATCTGTACTTCCGGAGCTTTCCGATTAATTTCCCGCAGCTCAAAGTTCAGGCGCGGCAATATGTTGATCAGCAGATTCAAAACGGCGCCGTTCAGGAAATTATGCAGAAATTCCCGCAGTTTAATCCTATTGCGAAAGATCAGCTGGTAAAATCACGGATTGCCGAGTATAAACGGGCCAATAAAGCTTCAATGAATGCCCAAACCCAGGCTATTTATATGAAAATGAAGGACCGTTTTCAGGATGCAGGCGGTCAGACATTTTTGTTTGAACTTGATTGCTGGCATTGGGGCAGGTATGTTGAAAATATATTGAAATACGGCAGGCCGGGAGATGAGGTTATTGCCGGTGCTCAATGGGATGCGTATATGCTTGCGCCGCTCGGTAGCTATCTCCATTGGGATAATTTCCTTTTTTATTTTTCCGCGTATGTATATAAAGTATTCTGTATTTTTAATCCCGTTCCGCTTTTTACATTCCTTTTTTATATGCCGCTTTTATTATCATGTGTGCTGTTGTCATGTGTTTTCTTTTTTTCGTATCGCTATGGCCGTTTAATGGGGGCAGTGACTGCTACCATGCTTTTGGGTTTAAGCCCCATCTTTTTGGCGCGCAGTTGCGCCGGCTGGTTTAAACGAGATCCTTTGACGCAGCTTTTTCCGCTTCTGACGATCTGGTTTTATCTCTTATCGCTTGAACCCGGAAGTTTCAGGAAAAAGACCATTTTCAAGTGTATTGCTGCTTTTTGGGTAGGGGTGTTTTGTTTTACCTGGACGTTTTGGTGGTATGCTCCGGCTTTGGTTGTTTTATATGAGGCCGTCTCATTGGGAGTTTTGTTCCTCCGCACGGTTGTTTCCAAAACGGATATTATTGAAGACGTTAAAAAGCGCTGTTTTTCGCTGGGATTGTATCTTGGGTTTTCGCTTGTCTGGGTCCTTATTTTTTGCGGCGCTGAGCCCTTAAAAGATTTATATAAGCAAGTTACCCTTTCGCTTATCCTCAATAAGCCATTGATGGCTTCTATATGGCCGAACGTGTATTCAACCGTCGGCGAACTGAGGAAATTCAACTGGAATGAGTCTTCAACTGCATTTGGAAGCCCCCTGATTGCCATAGCTTCGGTGTGTGCCGCCGGTTGGGTTTTTGTCCGGGCATTTGTTGGAGCAAAACTCAAAGGAACCGGGCGCGAATCCGCTGTTATGCTTGCAGTTTGGACGTTGGTGATGCTTTTTGCGGCTACTCGCGGGGTGCGTTTTGTTATTTTCTTATTGGTCCCGCTCGGTATTTGTCTTGGATGGGTTTTGAATGATTTGTACAGATACTTTTTGAACCGTACGATGCGAGGCGGTATCGTTCTTGTAGTGGCTTGTTTTGTTGCGATTAACAGTGTTTTTATCGCTAAAGGTAATTATGGGGCCAAGATGCTTTATCCCTTAATGAATAAAACATGGTATGAGGTTCTTACGGTTATCAAGAACCGGACAGAAAAAGATACCATTATCAATTCCTGGTGGGATTATGGCGATTGGTTTAAGGTTGTTGCAAAGCGCCGGGTAATTTTTGACGGACAAAGCCAGGATACTCCGCAGGCGCATTGGATGGCTACAGCGTTATTAAGCGATAACGAGGAAAAAGCAACGCGGATTTTACGGATGCTTAATAATGGCGGGAATAAAGCCTTTGAAATCATTAATACATATATAAAGGATCCTCTTGAGGCGGTATTGCTGCTTGATAATGTGCTTACTCTGAAACCGGATGAGGCTGAACGAAAGTTGTTGGAAAAATTACCGGTTCCGGCAGCGCAGACCGTTTTGAAGATGCTTTTTATGAATGCAGGCCGTTCTGCGTTTATTGTTGACTCGACAATGGTCCCTAAGATGGGCGCGATTTCCTATTTGGGGAATTGGGATTTTGCCAAGGTATATATTGCCCAGAATTTTAAAGATAAAGAAAAAAGCCAGATTATGGATTATTTGGTTTCGCTGGGCAAGGATAGAGAAGAAATGGACCGGATTTATCAGGAAGCATATTTGATTTCTGATAAGGCCGCTCTGGAAAACTGGCTTTCCCGGAATTTGATGTTCTATACGGCGCTTTCCAACGGGGTTGAAAAAGAAGGGACCGTTTATTTTGATAACGGGTTCATGTATAACCTCAAAGAGCAGAAAGTCCGTTCTAATACGGGGCAAATTCCCCGCAGTTTCTTTGTTTTACAAGGCGATGATATGGTCGAGATCCGTTGTGAGAACGCTAATATCCCTGCCTCTGCTCTTATTGCAAAAGTCAAAGATACGTATAAATGTATTTTGCTTGATCGGGAATTAGGGAAAAGTTTATTTGTACGGCTCTACTTTTTTAATGGTCAAGGATTGAAACATTTTATACCGTTTATTGATGCAGACGAGGGAAACAGCTACATTCGGGTCTTTTTTATCTCCTGGTAGAACATATGGATGAGCCTATTGAAGTTTCTGTTGTGATGCCGTGTTTGAACGAGGAAGAAGGCGTCGGCATTTGTATTAAAAAGATCACGGAGGTTTTTGCGCAGCAGCATATTCGTGGCGAGATTATTGTGGCTGATAACGGGTCAACGGATCGTTCATGCCAGGTTGCTGAAAGCTTAGGGGCGCGTGTTTTTCATGAACCAAAAAAAGGATACGGGGCTGCTTATTTGTGCGGGCTTCGTCAGGCGCGCGGCACATATATTGTTATCGGTGACAGCGATGATTCATATGACTTCTATGATATTCCCCGGTTTCTTGATGAATTAAAGCGCGGTTGTGATTTCGTGATGGGGTCCCGATTCTTGGGAAAAATGCAGCGCGGTGCAATGTCATGGACTCACCGGTATATAGGGAATCCGATTCTTTCAGGTATGACACGTCTTTTTTTCAGGACAAGGCTTTCCGATATCCATTGCGGTATGCGTGCATTTACCCGCGTAGCGTATGAAAAAATGGATTTAGTCGCTACCGGTATGGAATTTGCGACTGAAATGGTTGTTGCCGCCCTCCGCAATTCTTTTTCCATGTCTGAAGTGCCGATTAATTACCGCGTTCGTGCCGGTGAATCGAAGCTTATGCCGTTGGCCGATGCATGGCGTCACATCCGCTTTATGCTCTTGTATTGCCCCGTATGGCTTTATTTTATTCCCGGCACAATAGGTTTTTTGGCGGGTATGTTCGTTCAAATCCTTCTTGTCCCGGGACCGTTTCTTTTTGTGGGGCATTATTGGGATGTTCACTTCATGGTTTTTGCTTCACTCTTGAGTATCCTTTCGTATCAAGTGCTTCATCTGGGAGTTTATGCGCATACGTTTGCGATCCGACAGGGGTTTTTGAAGTATGACGCAGTTACGGTATTCTTTAAAGATCGTTTTAATCTTGAGCGGGGGCTCCTGTTAGGGCTTGTGATGCTTGTGCCGGGACTTATTATTTTGGGCATGGTTATCCTTGAGTGGATTCAGGGTGGTTTTGGAGCATTAACTCGATTGCGGGAGTCTATTTTCGGGATGACACTTGTAGTCATCGCGATTCAAACGATGTTTTCTTCATTTTTTATCAGTTTGTTGTTCTTGGAGAAAAAATGAAATTATCAGTGGTTATACCTGTTCGCAACGAAGAAAAAGGGATTCGCCCTGTTGCCGTACGACTTATCGACCGTCTTACTAAGGCAGGGATGGAATACGAAATAATTATTGTTAACGATAAATCGACTGATTCCACACCGTTTGTTATCGATGCAATTGCCAGTCAATTCCCCGTCGTGCGCGTTACTTCTTCACCGCAACCGTACGGCTTTGGCATTGCGATTCGTAAAGGTTTTGAGGTCATGACAGGAGATGCGGTGGTCGTCTATATGGGGGATGGTTCCGATCATCCCGATGATGTTGTTGCCTATTATGAGAAACTTGCGGCCGGGTATGATTGCGCTTTTGGTTCGCGTTTTATAAGGGGCGGGAGCGTTTCGGGGTATCCGTGGATCAAATTATTCTTAAACCGGGTTGGAAACAAGATAATCCAGGTTTTATTCTTCCTCCCCTATAATGACGTATCAAACGCGTTCAAAGGATATCGAGTTGAAGTTATTCGGGCGGTGCAGCCGCTGGTGTCGCAATATTTCAATATTACGGTCGAAATTCCCTTAAAGGCTATTGTGCGCGGTTTTTCGTATGCGGTCGTTCCTATCCATTGGAATGGGAGAGAGAGCGGCGTCAGCAAATATAATATCAGGGATTTAAGCAGGAAATATTTCTTCTCGATATTTTTTGTTTGGCTTGAGAAAATGCTTCTTAAAGAAGAGTTGAAATTTAAGAAGAAAGAGTAACGTTGTCTATAGTCTATAGACCCGGACGTTTTACGGAGTAAAAATGACCTATAATCTTCAAAAGTGGCAGCGAGTCGCGATTCTCCTTGTTATCCTCGTTATCGGTTTTCTTCTGCGTACGTTTAATCTTGATTTCCCGTCTATCGGTTATCATAACATGAAAGAAAACGAATACCTGAGCATGGCCCAGGAGATGAACCGAAGCGGGGACTATACCAGCAGGAAAATTTATTTTTATTTTTCGTTTGATAAGGATCCCCGCGTTAAGTGGTATCCGCAGGTCCCCCTGGTTTCGTATCAAACGGTTCTTGCATGGAAAGCGCTGGGTGAAAATTTATGGGCGCCGCGCCTGGTCAACGTGGTATTCGGTCTTTTCAGTATCCTTACCATGTATTTGATTGCGCAATTGCTTTTTAAGAATGCCATTGTTTCGCTCTTTGCGTCTCTTATGATGGCGTTAATGCCGTTGGCGATTTTTTTCTCTCGAAACCTGCAGCCTGAGAGTCCCGGGTTTTTCTTTATGCTCCTGGGGACCCTTTTTTACCTTCGTTTTGCCGCAACAGTTAAAAAACAAAATTTACTGTGGGCGGGTTTGGCTTTTTCCATTGCCTGGACGTATAAATTCAGTTTTATATTCGGCATGCTGCCGGTTTTGTTCTATCTGCCGTATACGCGTCTTTTTTCTAACCGGAAAGATCTGATCCGCATGATCATTGTTTTTACGGCTGGTTTTGCATTGGCCCTTGGGGTTTATCTATGGCTTCAGTGGCTGGGGCAATGGGAGTTTGAAAAGAGCGAGACATTCAACCGGATAAAAATATTCGCCATTTTTCATCCGTCGTATTGGAAACAATACGGCAAAATGATCTCCTGGTATGTCTGCAATGAGAATTTTACCTGGGTATACACAATCCTTACGGCTGTGGGGATTATTCGTGCGTTCTTTTACCGAAGAGGCCTCCTGGACCGTTTTATCATAGGGTGGAGTTGTACGCTTATTATATACTGTATGATATTCTCCGACCACATTAACCAGCATAATTATTATCAGATGCCTTTTCTGGCGCTGGTGTGCGTGGCATCTGTGTATGCAGTTTTATGGGGACGCGATGTATTGCAGAAATTCTTCAAACGGGATTTTACGGTTATTCTTTTGAGCGTCGTTATCGCGGGATCAGCGCCTTTTGTTGCCGACGCTACCGTGCGGATGTACTCGTCGATTTTTCCCGGCTGCGATGTCGCAGGGGAATCGTTGAAAGAGTTTACCAAGCCCAACGACCGGGTTTTCTTGTACACGTATCCGCAAGGTGTGGGGATTGCCCGTTATGCGCGCCGGTTTATGGATAAGCCAGCGTCATTTGCGGATTTTAAGAAGTTTGAGCAGGAGTATGATATCCGCTATGCCTGTTTCTATCCCGCGGAGTTTGTGTTCACCCTGCAAAAAAACGACCCCGCGCTTTTTACGTATATACAGTCAACGTATCATGTCAAAGAAGTCGGTTTGACCGGGGAGCCGAATAAAGTGACGTATATTATCCTTGAAAGAGGAAAAGGGTCTGATCCGAAAAATTTTCTTCAATCATTTTCAGGCAAATTTCAGCTGCGGACTATTTACCGCGTTTTGGGCCGGTATGTTTTCTTTTATACGCTGCGGCCTCCCGTTGAATAATTGGTGACGATGGATATCCCGTTTGTTTCTGTTATTATCCCTGTACGAAATGAAGGCTTGATTTTGCGCCAGTGCTTGCAATCCCTGGTGCAGCTCGATTATCCCCGCGACAGGATTGAGATTATCATTGCTGACGGAAAATCGACCGATAATACGGCAGCAGTCGCCAGGGAATTTGGTTGTGTTGTGGTTACCAATGAGCGTAAACTTGTTGGTTCCGGAAGAAATATCGGATTCCAGCATTCGCAGGGGGAATTTGTCGCTTTTACTGATGCGGATTGCCTTTTTGATCCGCATTGGTTAAAAAAAGGAGTCGCGCATTTTAGTGATCCTTGTATCGGCGGAGTCGGCGGTAAAACCCTGACTCCATCTCACGGCAGCAACTTTGAAAAGGCGGTTGATTTCCTTTTTCGGGGCGCGGATGCTGTATCTTCGACGTCTCACAGGCAACGCGATGAAAAAACGCACACGGTGCGCGATCTCCCCGGATGCAATTGTATCTATCGGAGGGAAGCTTTGCGTCAGGTGATGCCGGTTGACGAGAATCTTCTGACTGCAGAAGATGTGTGGATGAATTATTGTCTGAGAGACCGCGGCGCACTGCTTTTGTATGATCCGCAGGTTATTGTCTGGCACCATCGTAGGAATTCCCCGAAAAGATTTTTACGGCAGATGTATCGTTTTGCCATCGGTCGTTTACAAGTCGCAAAAAAATCTTCGCAGCTTATCAATGTGTTCCATGTGCTTGCCGCTTTTTCGATACCGTTGCTTGCGCTTCTGGTGTGGGAAGCGATCCGGGTTGGCGCGCTTGTTTTTTTTGTTTGCGCCAGTGCCGGTGTCGTATGTTTCATGATGGCGATGGCGCTATTCCAGTACCGTAGTTTCAGTGTGGCAGGGTATGTGCCGGTAATGCTCGTTTTGTTTTGTATTGGCTGGTCCGCAGGTTTTTTACGCGAATTTTTTATACCAATGCGTGACGCTCAGGGGAAATAATATGAAGATAACCATTCTTATCCCTCCGGTTCTTGATAAAACTGCCGCGGTTGACCGGTGCTTCGGGTGTAATTACAGCATTTATTTTCTGCCGCTTTTGCCCGCATTGTATATTGGCACCATCCTTAAGTCCCTTGTTGAGAGTGTAGAGATCATCGACTTTCCTGCACAGAAGAAGAATGAAAAAGATTTTAGGGAGTTTTTGAAAAAGGATAACTCCGGGGTATATATTTTTTACACGGTTTTCCTTTCTCAGCAGACTGATCTTATGGCCCGTTCAATTATTCGGATGCTTTGCCCCAATGCGCGGTTTATCTTTACCGGACCGCAGGCAAGTTTTGCTCCGGAATCATTCTTGGATCAATCAGATACATTTGCTGTACGAGGAGAGCCGGAATTTATTGTGAAAGACCTGGTCAACTCAATTAAGGCAGGAATGCAACCTATTGAAATAAAAGGTGTTTCGTTCTTGAACGAAGGTAAAATAATCCATAATCCGGCAAGTCCTGTTATCGCAAATCTTGATGATATTCCATTGCCGGATCGGTCTCTTTTGGACCATCGGCCATACTATAATCCTAAGCTCCAGGGGATGCCGCAGACAGGGATGTTGACTTCGCGGGGCTGCTTTGGTCAATGCTGGTTTTGTGTCCCTAACTCGCTTTCGTATGCGCGTGAACTTGAATATAAGAAGATGCATGGGGTAAAACCTCCCGGAAGAGTTTATTCCGCGCAGAGGGTGATTGCTGAATTTAAGGATATCCGTGATCGCGGTTTTAAGGCGGTTTCAATTATTGACGATCAATTCATCTGGGATGAAAAACGCACACTTGAAATTTGTAGGGGAATAACAGGGTTTGGCATTGCCTGGTCATGTTTGTGCAGACCGGAGAAGATCACTGATGAGGTGGCCTGCGCCATGAAAAAAGCCGGATGTGTTTATGTTGATATGGGCACTGAGAGTCTTGACCAGGACGTTTTGCTGGCTATCAAAAAAGATATGACGCCGTCTGATACGCAGCGGGCTGTCGAGATATTAAAACGCAATGATATTGAAGTTGAAATCAACGTTTTGCTGGGCGCTTCCGATAAAGAAACAGAAGGGACGATTAAGCGCACAATTGCGCAAGTAAAAAAACTCGATGCCGATTACGTGCTTTTTAGTATAGCAAATCCTTTTCCGGGAACGGACTTTTATGAAGCGGCCAAAAGCCGGGGCTGGCTTGTCTACGGAAAGTATGTGCCGGTAGATCCTGCGAAGAACTCGATCATTTCCTATCCGCATTTGTCAAAAAAGAAGCTTGAATCGCTATGCGCCTATGCCTACCTGTCGTATTATTTTACTCCCCGCTATATTGCCAGACAATTGTGCCGTGTTAAGAGTTTTGCTGATTTTTTTAATAAAGCATCGACTGCCATCCGCTTTTTCTTTAAGAACTTTTTGACCCCCTAAATCCTTACCTATATTATTAATAGTTTTTTATTGACAAAATGTGCTATGTATGATATATATTGGAATTACGGTAACTACCGTAAGTAATATGGGTTACAGAATTAACCATACAAAAGGGAGCAGGATGGTTTCCGTTGTAAAAGTAGATCCTAAATTCATATCTGCAAAAGAACTTGTAAGCAATTTTCATATCACTTACCAGACAGTTAATCACTATACTGATTTCGGGTTATTGCCTGTCAGCCTTAAACGGGGTAATGTCAGATTTTATGACAGGTTATTGGTATCAAAGCGTCTTCGTGAAATTAAAGATTTAACAAAGGAAGGTTATTCATTGCGTTTGATTCGGAAACGGCTTATTGGGATTTAATATTAACAAGCATAACGAAACTAAACGCACCAAATCAATGAATAATCAAAAAAACAATAAAAATAAGGGATTTAAGGGCCTAATTCAAGTTAATGGATTAGGCCTTTTGCTTTTTAATTGGAGCGAAAGTTGAGTTATTTCAAGGTGTTAGGATTTGATAGAGAACCTTTCTCTACAAGCCCGGATCCGGAGTTCTTTTTCCTTTCTAAAGAACACGAAACCGCGCTGACGAATATTCTTATTGAATTACGTTTGAAGCGCGGACTTTCGGTGATCCTTGGAGACGTAGGTACCGGGAAAACAACGCTTTCACGGAAACTGATCCAGGAGTTGAAATCGCGGGAAGATTTTATATTCCATATAATACTGAATCCTTCATTTGAAAGTGAGGAAATATTCCTAAAGTCATTGGTGCGCAATTTCGAAATTCCCGATTTCTCAGGAACCCCGAATCCTTCAGTTCTGGATTTGCGCGAAACCTTGGAGCGATTTCTGTATCAAAAAGGAGTTACCGAAGGAAAGACCGTTGTCATATTGGTTGATGAGGCCCAGAAGCTCAATGAAGTAACACTTGAGAATCTGCGTATCCTGCTTAATTATGAAACAAATGAATTCAAACTTTTGCAATTGATTTTGTTGGGGCAGCTGGAATTTTATTCACGCATTGTAACCATGCAGAATTTTTTTGATCGCATTAGTTTCAAGTATACGCTTAATCCTCTGGATTTTGAAGAGACACGCGATATGATCGAGTTCCGTGTCCGTCATGCGGGTTTTAAACCGGACTCGGGAATTTTTCTTGCAGATGCCGTACAGATAATCCATTCGTATACGCGCGGATATCCGCGGCAGGTGAATATGCTTTGTCATAAAGCTTTGAAGTTGTTGGTACTGAGGAATAAATTGGTTGTTGATGAAGATATTATTAAAGAGTTGATTGATGAGGAAGTACAATCAGGCTGGCAGCGTAAGCATCACGTATTACAGAACGCTGCAATCACGGTAAATTAAGTATGAGCTATATTCAGAAAGATAAAAAAAAGGGAGCCCGGTATATTTTTATTCCTGCAGCAACTATTGGCGGGCTCATCCTTGGTGTTGGTTTGAATATGCAGCAGAAGGACCATTCTTTTTCCCTGGTTTCATCACGGGATGGAGCGTCTGATGTGAGTATTACCAGCGACATTGATCATGTCGCACATTCTCACGGCCGCAGCAGCCGTTCGTCAACAGGCGGGTTTTTGATGGGAGCCGGCGGCGCGCGCCAATCTGATGAGGCGGGTGTCGGGACTGAACGCAGTTTTTCACGCCTGAAAGAATATATCAGGGAAGTCGAAACAAAAAATAATTCCATGCGGGATAATCTCGATCTTCTTACGAGTGCTATCGCTTCTAAAGAAAAAGAATTGATAAAACTTAATGAAGATATTGCAAAGCTCAATGCTGCTTTAAAGCAGAAAGAAGAAGATGCTGCCAATAGCGGGCTTATCCGATTGGGTTTGGAAAATAAAATCCGTGATCTGAACGCCAAACTTGAAACTCTTACAACGACCCATGCTACGTTAGAAGATCAATTAACGATTACGCAGCGGGAAAAAGGTTTGCTTGAAGATGAGCTTGGCGCTCTTAAGGAGAATTTCAAGAAGCAGGCGATTGTCAGTGAATCGCTTAATAAGAATATTGCCGCACTTTCCGCGTCATTGAATGATCGGGAGGCAGAACTCCGGAAAGTTAAAGACGATTTGCTGCGTCAGTCTGAGCTGGCTGATTCCTTGAATAAAAATATCGCTGAATTGAATAATGCGCTCATAGCAAAAGAAAGCGAGCTGCAGCGCGTGAAGGAAGATTTGCGCAGGCAGGTAGAGCTTGGTTCATCGTTGAACAAGAATGTTTCTGATTTAAATGCCATTGTCGCCAGTAAAGATGACGAAGCAACTCGTCTCAAGGACCAGCTTAAGCAGCAGGTTGATGCGGCAGCAGTGTTGAACAAAAAAATCACTGATTTGAACCTTGATCTGACTCGTAAATCTGAGGAAACGACCGGAGCTCTTGAACAGGCGCGTAAACAAGTTGAACGCGCCGATGCCATCCAAAAACAATTGTCGCAGGCTGATATGGACAATGCCGGTAAAGATGCGCAGATTGCCCGGTTACGGGATGATTTAAAAAGACAATCTGAAGAAATTAATCAGAATATCGCGCAGCTAAGCGATACATTGGCCCGGCGTGAAACAGAGCTTGCCAAAGCGCGGGCGGATCTTCAGAAACAGCAGGATGAAAATTATGCTTTGAATAAGAATATTACGGATCATGATCTGGTAACCAAAGATAAAGTTGAAGAGTTGAGCCGGACGAGAAGCGATTTAAACAGGCAGCAGGCGATGACGCGTGAATTGCAGAAACAGATCGGGGATTTGCAGGCTGCGATGAGCGAGCGTGACCGTGAACTTGCCGGCGTGAAAGATGATCTGCGTACGAAAGTAACGTTGACGCAGACGTTGCAGAAGAGTATTGAAGAACTTACGGCTAAGATATCAGTAAATGAAAAAGAGCGTATGAGCTTGTCGCGTGATCTGGACGCCTTGAAATCGTCCCGGCGTGAAGTTGATGCGGAGGTGAGCCGTTTGCAGGGCGTCAAGGGCGATAGTGAATCGCAGGTAGCTCAATTAAATGACCGTATCCGCGAATTAAGCCAGATGTCAGCTCAGGCGAAGAAATTTTCCGATGACCTCCAGGAAACGCTCAGTAAGAAACAGGGCGAGATTGAAGATAAGTCTACTTTGATCAGTCGCATACAGGAAGAGCTGGAGAATGTTAAAGAAGAAAAGAAGGTGTTGGATTCTCTGCACCAGAAAGAACAAAACATACAAGAGCTTAAGTCAACGCTGGGTGATACTGAAACGAGGGTTTCCAGCCTTCAACAGCAATTACAGTCTGATAAAGAATTACGCGGCGCGGCTACTGACCAGTTGAGTCAGACAACGATGTTGAATAATTCCTTAAAGAAACGTTTAAAGAGCATCTCGGTTGAACTTGAAATGCTCAGGCAAGAGAAAAGAAATTTAACGCAATAAAAAAAGACATGGCAGATAATCCGTTAACTCCAGAAAAACAGTTATTAAACCTTATTGAGAAGCCGGCTTCTCAAAAGTCCGGGGTAAGTTCTGTTGTTGCCGCCGTTAAGCATCACGGGGTTGGGTTTGCTCATGCCGGTGCTATGAAAGGGAGAGTTGCGTATTTAAAAGATACTTTGAGGGGCGGGATTCCCGGGTTTAAAATCCAAACGTGGGATATTAAAACACTGAACGTACTGTTTGAGATCGGTATTGTACTTCTGGTTTTGATTTTCTTGGTGAATTTGGGATTTTCGATTGTGCACCTTGGTAAGAAAGTACAGTTTGAAGTGAAACTTGCCAAACCATCCGAATATAAAATCGCTCAGGTGGCATCATTACTGAAAGGTTCTGCTATTTATGTTGAGAAAGCCCGTCAACGCGATATCTTCCGTATGGGCGCTCGGCCGTCCGATACCATTGGATTATCGAAAGGGCCTTCGCAGCGGATTCTCGAAGCTACTGCGAACTATCGGTTGGCCGGTATTTCGTGGTCAGGGGATCCCGATGTGATGATAGAAGATACGAAGAGCCAGCACACGTATTTCCTGAAAAAAGGGCAAGTTATCGAAAATGAAATTCGCGTCCAGGCAGTGTTTAAGGATAAGGTGATTTTGAGTTATCAGGGCGAGGAGATAGAGCTCCGATGACACGACGCTGGTTTTTTTATGCGGTTATTTTTTGTACGCTCTCTGCAACCAGCCTGCATGTAGATGCCAATGAGGCTCCGTTAGGCATGGTGTCTCTGCCTGAAGATGTGCGTATTTCGCTTTCTCTGCGCAATATTGATATTAACGATGCCCTTAAATTCTTTGCTCTTAAATCAGGATTTAATATTGTGCCGACCCGTAAAGTTACCGGCCGGGTTACGTTGGATGTGGAGAACGTTCCTGTCGGCGATGTCTTTGACATTATGCTTCGCTCGAATGCCCTTGCGTATGACAAACGCGGGCAAATTTACAATGTTATGACCGAAGGCGAATATAAGAGTCTCTATGGCAAGAATTTTTCCGATACCCGTACGGTTAAGATTTTCCGTTTGAAATATGCGGTACCAGAGCAGGTTTTTAATGTCCTTGATGCTTTAAAGAGCGAAATAGGCAGGCTCCTGGCTCAGCCGGAGTCCGGTGCGGTTATGCTTATTGATACGCCGGAGAAAATAGCCGAGGCTGAAAAAGCCATAGAGGAATTGGAACAGAAGAACACGATCAAGGTTTTTAATTTGAAATACGCCCGCGCAAAAGATGTCGAGGATCAGCTCAAACAGCAACTTGACCTTAAAAAAGTTGGTTCGGTTAAATGCGATGAACGCACGAACCAGGTTGTTGTACAGACGTTACCTGAGAGAATGAAGAACATCGAGGAGCTTATTACGAGCCTTGACAGGAAGACCAAGGGAGTTCTTATCGATACCAAGATTATAAAAATTAAAATTTCGAATGAGAAGGATGAGGGAGTGCAGTGGGAAGGTCTTTTTAATTTAGCGGCGCAATACGGTACGACCTATTTTGGCTCATATCCTTTTTCCGTGATGAACGCAGGTGTCAGCAGCCCTACTTTTAAGACAAGAAGCGATTATTATGCAAGTAACGGCAATCAGATCGGTTCATATCCGTTCAGCGGTACGACCAGCGCTTTGTCCAGCAGTACGGCAAAAACTCTTGGTAAAAGCATGCACGTCGGAATTTTCGGTTCAAAGCGGGATTTCGATATGGTTGTTAATTTCCTGCAGACGCTCGGTAAAACGAAAATCATGGCCAGCCCTTCCATATCGGTTATTAATAATCAGGAAGCAAAAATTCATATTGGTGAACGGCAGGCATATGTAACGACAACAACAACCGTTGGTACTACGTCCACGACAACCTCGGAAGAGGTAACCTATATTGATACGGGGGTGCGGCTTTCTGTTACTCCGACAATCAACGATGACGGTTATGTTACCATGAAAGTCAAACCGGAGATATCGAGTATTATCAGTTATGTTACATCTTCAAGCGGGAACCAGATCCCGGTTGTCGATACGAATATTGCTGAAACCACGGTTATTGCAAAAAACGGGGCTACGATTATTATCGGCGGTTTGGGCAGGGATGAAAAAACGGAATCAACAGAGCAATTCCCGTTTTTGGGTAATATTCCCGGCCTAGGCATGCTTTTTAGAAATTCAACGAAGACGACAAACCGGGTTGAACTGGTCATTATGTTGACACCGACTATTTTTGAGGGAGATAAATTTATCAGCCAGAAAGAAACCCAGAAATTCCCGGCTAAAGAAGCAAAACGATTTGATGTTTTTAGGCCTGAGGTCCCCGGGAGCGTTATGGAACAGGGCAAGGAAGCTGGGGAATCCGGGCAGCCTGATATGAGCATCCCGTCCAAGGGATTCCGTTTGTATGATAGCGGTATGTTTAAGCAAGAGACTTTGCCGGCAGCAGCCGGCATACAGGCTTCATCTCCTGCTGGTTCGCCAATGCCGCAGGTTATGCCGGGGAAATTGCTGGTAAAAGGATCAAAGACTTACGAGTAGGTATATATATAGGTATAATCAACCATATGCCAAAAGGCCAAGGATAACTATGAAAAAAATACTTTGTGGTATCGCAGCAACGCTGTTTGTGTTTTCATCCGCGTACTCTCAGGATAAGGGGAGTTACGAAGAAGACCTTGATACCATTACTACCGAATTCAATGCTATCCGGGATGAATTGTCTGCGACTAAGGATGCCTATGGTAAGCTTAAAGATGAGAAAACTCAGTTGGCCGGTGAGAAGAATACTCTGACCAGCCAGGTTACCGAGTATCGTTTAAAAGAAAAGGCAATGCAACTTCAATTTCAGCAATTGTCAGTCTCAATCGCTGATAAAGATAGGCTGATTTCTGAATTGAATAGGAATAAGCAGGAGCTGGCGGGCAAGGCAAAAGAATGCGAAGTCAAGTTGTCGCAATTGCAGGTTGAAAAAGAGAACTTGAATGCAAAACTGCAAAATGTCTTAGCTAAACAAGATGCGCTGGAAAACAATTATCGTGATTGTCAGCTTAAACTCGGACAATTACAACAGGAAAAGGCTGATTTATTGGGACAGCTTAATGTGTTGAAGTCAAAAGAGACTTCTGCGCAGCAGCAGATGCAGCAGTTACAAGCCGCACTTCAGGATAAAGAGAAATCCATTATTATTTTTACTCAAAATAAGGATCAATACGTAGCGCAGGCAAAAGATTACGAAGCAAAACTTTGTCAGTTTGTTGCGGAAAAGTCTCAGTTGCAGAGTCAATTCGAGAGTTCGAAAACGCAGGAGCAGGGTTTGATGGCGCAGATCCAGCAGTTGAACCAGTCGATCTCGGAAAAAGATAAGGTGATCGCTGATTTGAACCAGAATAAACAGCAGCTTGCCGGTCAGGCGCGTGATTTTGCTTTGCGCATTGATCAGATCCAAACGGAAAAGACGAGTCTGCAAAGCCAGTTTGATGTTTCAAAGTCAAAAGAAGAATATTTACAGACTGAGGTTAAGGATTATGAAGCTCGTCTTATGCAGCTGCAAACGGATAAGGCAACGTTGCAGAATCAGATCCAGCAGTTAAGCCAGTCAATGCAGGATAAAGATAAGACGATCAGCGAATTAACGCAGAGCAAACAACAGCTTTCCGATCAACTGAAAGGCTTTGAGACAAAGCTTTCCCAGTTGCAGGATGAAAAGGCTTCTTTGCAGGATAAACTTGCGGAATCCCGTTCACAAGAAAAATCAGCGCAATTACAATATCAACAGTTGGCAGCTTCGCTGGAAGAAAAAGATAAAGCTCTTGCTGATTTGAATCAGAACAAAATACTTTTGGCCGGTCAAAATAAAGATTATGAAATAAAACTTGGGCAGCTTCAGAATGAAAAGGTTGCTCTCCAGTCTCAATTTGACGGGCTTAAAGATAAGGCGGCTTCTTTGCAGGAACAGTCGAAAGGATATGAGGCACGTTTAGCGCAGTTGGCAACTGAGCGGCAGCAATTCCAGGATCAGGTTCAGCAGTTGACGGTTTCATTGCAGGCAAAGGATAAAGTCATTACGGAATTAACGCAGAGCAAGGATCAGTTGACCACGCAGTCTCATGCCTATGAGGAGCGTTTAACTCAGCTTCAAAATGAAAAAAGCGGGTTGCAGTTGCAGTTTGATAATACGAAGTCAAAAGAATTGAGTTTGCAACAGCAGGTTCAGCAATTGGTCGCTTCGATTTCTGATAAAGATAAGATTATCGCTGATTTGAACCAGAATAAACAGCAGCTTTTGGGGCAGGCTAAAGATTACGAGGCGCGTTTAGCGCAGTTGCAGCTTGAACGTCAGAATTTCCAAGGCCAGATCCAGACCTTAACCGCGGCTATTCAGGATAAGGAAAAATTGATCGCCGATATCCAAGCCAATAAACAGCAATTACTGGCGCAGACGCAGGATTATGAAACGAAACTGCAACAGTTGACAAATGACAAGGTAAATTTACAGGGGCAGCTTGATGGTATAAAGCAGCGCGAACAAGCTTTGATCAATACGGTAAAAGATTATGAAGGTAAATTAGCTCAGTTGCAGACAGAGAACGCGAATTTGAAAGGACAGATCCAGCAGCTGACGGTGACATTGCAGGATAAGGATAAATCGATAGCTGATTCAACGTTGAATAAACAGCAATTGGTTGCGCAGATCAAAGACTATGAGTCTAAGCTCATGGTGTTGCAGAATGACCGTACCAGTCTGCAGAGCCAGCTTGATACTTCGAAACTGAAGGAACAGCAGGTAATCGTCCAGATCCAGCAGCTAACCAAAACATTGCAGGATAAAGAGAAAGTGATCGCTGATTTTAATCAGAATAAGTTGCAGTTGACCGCGCAGCTCAAGGATTTTGACGCAAAAATCACGCAGTTGCAGAATGAGAAAACCGCTTTGCAGAACCAGGTAGCGCTTTCAAAAGAGAAAGAGAACTCCTTACAAAGTCAACTTCAGCAGATGACAGCGGTTATTCAAGATAAAGATACGACTATCGCCGGTCTTACCCAAAATAAACAACAGCTTCTTGATCAGTCGAAAAATTATGAAACAAAGTTATCGCAGTTATTAAGCGAAAAAGGCGATATCCAGAACGAACTGAATGCAAGCAAGGCGAAAGAGCCGACGTATCTTGCGCAGATACAACAACTGACCGGCTCGGTGCAAGAAAAAGACAAGGCTATTGCATTGTTGACGCAAACGAAAGAACAGATGCTGGCTCAAGTTTCCGATTTAAGTTCACGCGTCCAGCAACTTTCAGCCGCCAGAGAGAATCTGCAGAATCAGTTTGATGCTTCTCGCACGAAAGATCAATCGACTCAGATTGATTTGAAGAATTATCAAATTAAGGTTGAGCAGTTACAGAGCGAGCGCGCGAATCTGCAGGGCCAAATTCAACAATTGACCGCGGCAGTGCAAGAAAAAGATAAGCTGCTTGCCGGTTTTGCCCAGAATAAGCAGCAATTGCAAGAACAAGTTAAAGGGTATGAAACCAGTTTGGCTGCGATGAATTCCGAGAAACAGCAGATGGCAGCTACGATCAAGGATTTAACTGCTGGTGTCGTTGACCGGGAAAAGAATATTGCTGATTTGACCCAAGGAAAGTTGGCGCTTGCGGATAAAGTCAGGGAATTGGAATCGCGTATTACGCAAATTCAATCCGATAAAACGAAACTTGCGCTGCAGATGCAGCAGCTGACCGGTATTATGCAGGAGAAGGAGAAAGCAATTGCTTCGGCTGCGCAGAATAAAGAGGCGCAGGTTGCGCAAAAAGAAGATTTTGACCAGAAGATCAATAAGATACAGGGGCAAATGGATGCTACTGAGCCTACGCTCGCCGGACAAATTACGCAGTTGATTTCGAGTGTCCAGGAGAAAGAGAAGAATATCGCTGATTTAAAGAAAGAAAAAGAAGCGTGTGTAGCACAGGCTAAGGAAAGCGAAACAAAACTTGCTCAATTGCAGGCGGAGAAACTGACGCTTGCCGACCAGATCCAGCGGCTTAATGCCTCAATCGGTGAACGCGAAAAAGTAGTGACCGATATTACGCAGAATAAACAGCAACTGACAAGCCAGCTGATGGATAGCGAATCAAAATATGTTTTAATGCAGAATGAAAAAGTGAATTTGCAAGGGCAAGTGCAGCAGATGGCTGTTTCTTTGAAAGATAAGGATAAGTCGATTTCCGATTTAATTGAAGGCAGGAAACAACTTGAGGATAAGTTGAAAGAATTGGGAATCCAGCTTGAGAAGAACAAGCTTTTGGTAAGTGATAACCGTATGCTTAAGCAGAAACTGGTGATGTACGAAAAGAAACTTACCCAGGTTGCTCCTTTAAAAGACCGGCTTGTGAAAGAAAACGCCGTTTTGCATTATAACTTAGGAGTTTTTTATCTGGAAAAACAGTCGTATAATGACGCGTTGGTTGAATTCAACAAGGTTCTGGAATTAAATGAGAACGACGCCGCGACGCATTATAATTTGGGGCTTATTTATGCCGAGTTTTTAGGTAACAAACCCAAGGCAATTTTCCATTTCAAGAAATACCTCGCGTTGGATCCGAAAGACAAAGATGCCGATCGCGCCAAGAAATACATTCTGACATGGGAAACGTGGCAGGATGAGAAAGCGGAGCCGCATTAACATATGAAACTACATCGGGCGATTATTCTGGGTGCGGTTATTTTTGCTACGGGTGCTTTTTGCGTGAGCGCCCAGGAAAAAGATCTCTATTCGCAAGTTGATCAGAATGTTTTTCAGGCGCCGCAGGTTATTGCGACTGATGGGACGAATCAGACTCAACCAGGGGCTCCTGAGGCTCCTCAAGAGCTTTCCGTTGACCGTGTTAAAGCGGCGTCGCAAGCTGCTCTGCCAACGCCATCAGCCAATGCAACTTCATCTGCCCCGGTAAGCCGGTTAAATAATGATACCGCCCTGCCGGTTTTGGAATCTGCCAAGGGTGCTGCGGTAACCATCGCAACGCAATCTAATACGAGCGTTTCGGATAAGGCTGCGGCAGCAGCACTTCCTGTGACGGCGGTTGATCAGGAAAAACAGTCGCAATCGTCGATTGAGCCTGCCCCAAGTCAAGTTATAACGCCGGCGTCTCCGGCAGATAATACGGAAAAGACAAAAGATGCGCTTATTCGCGATGCGGCAAAGCCGGCAAAAGATGAAAAGCCGGTTGTGCTTTTACCTATAGAAGAGCGTTTACAGCAGCCGATTTCCCTTGATTTGCGTAACATTGATATCTTTGAGGCGTTGAAGTACGTTGCTTCAAAAGGAGATTTAAATATTGTTGCGACTAAAAATGTTGCCGGTAGAGTCAGTTTAACGCTTCAGAACGTTCCGCTGAAAGATGTGATCGATCTTATGCTTCGATCGAATAGTCTTGCTGTTGTGCAAAAAGGCGAAGTCTTCAATATCATGACTGACGCAGAATATAAGGCTTTGTATGGAAAGAATTTTTCCGATCAGAGACAGGTCAAAATTATGCGTTTGAAATACGCGGTTCCTGAGCAGGCATTCAGTCTTTTAGATGCCCTCAAAAGCGATATTGGCCGTGTTTTAGTCGACCCTGAAGCGGGCAATGTCCTTATTATGGATACGCCGGAAAAGATTGAACAGCTGACTGGTGCGTTAGATGAATTTGAAAAACAGAATCTTGTTGAAGTGTTTAACCTTAATTACGCCAAGGCAAAAGAGGTTGAAGAGATTTTAAAAGTCAGGATTGAAGGTAAAAAAGTCGGTACGGTAAAAGCCGATGAACGCAATAATCAGATTATTGTGCAGACGCTTCCCGGCAGGATGCAGGAGATTGCACGGCTGATACGCAGCATCGACCGGCCGACGAAAGAAGTTTTGATTGATGTTAAGATCGTTAAGATTGCATTGAACGACAATCAGACCCGCGGCATGGAATGGGAAGGCATCTTGCGGACTCTGACGGGAAGCAGCGAAACAGGATATATCGGTTCGTATCCATTCAGTAATATGACGTCTTCTTCCAACGCTACCTTTTCAACCCGGAGCGATACGTATTCTGCCCTGGGAGATCAAATCGGTTCATACCCGTTTTCCGGGACAACCTCTTCTTTGAATTCCAGCACTGCCAAGGTGCTCGGTGATAATACGCATTTTGGTATTATTAGCGGCAAACGGGATTTTGATGCCGTCATCAATTATATTGATACCAAGGGGCACAGTAAAATCCTTTCCAACCCCAAGCTTATTGTTGTCAATGACCAGGAAGCAAAGATCCATATCGGTGAGCGTCAGGCCTATGTCACCTCGACAACCTCGACAGGACAGACGACGAGCACGGTTTCTGAAGAGGTTACGTTTGTTGATGTCGGAGTCCAATTCTCCGTTACGGTGCATATTAACGACGAGGATTTCATTACGATGAAAGTCAAACCCGAGATCTCAACGGTGAGCTCAACGCTGACAACCCCTACGAACAATTCCATCCCGATTATTGATACGTCATTGGTTGAAACAACTGCGATGATGAAAGATGGCACAACGCTTCTTATCGCTGGTTTGCGTAAAGAAGAAAAGAACGATACGGGTTCGGAAACCCCGTGGTTCGGGAAGATCCCTTTTATCGGGAATGCGTTTAAGAGCATCTCGAACAAAACCACGCGTACCGAGCTTCTGGTCATGATTACTCCGCGGATTATCAGCGGCAAGGATTTTAACGCAGATACCGCCGAGCGATTTATCGGGGATAAACCTCCTAAAAATTACAAAGAGTATCAACCGCTTGTTCCGGATAAGGCAATGCTGCCTGAAAGTTTCGGGACAGAAGCTGCGCCTGTTGGTGTAAAGCCGTATCGGGATTATTTAAGTTTTAATGAGAAGAAGGAAGGGGCACTATCTATAAAGGGGCTGCAAGATGACGACGAATCCAAATAGTGTTATGGAAAGCATCCAGAGAATTAAAGGGACACGTATCGGCAAAATGGTTTTAACGGTTGCTGCGCTATTTCTCGTTTTTGCATGTTTGTCCGCGTACTTTGTTTTCCGCAATTATCTGCTTTCAACAAATATCAAGAAACAACGTATTGAGATCGAAAAAATATCCAAAGAAGGTGTTGATTTAAAAAATAATTATGATAAAATTCAGAATGAATATGCGCAGTTGAAAAAAGAGGTTGAGCAGGCTAAGACCGATAGGGAGAATTTAAATACCCAGGTTAAAGGCTTGTTGTCCGACCGTGATAAGGCCCGTCAGCTTGAGTCCGAAGTGGATTCCCTGAAAAAAGCAAAAGGGCTCGTTGACACGTCTTTGTCGACGGCGGAAAACGAAAAATCACTTGTCGCAAAACAGAACCAAAATTTGAAGGAAGAAATTATTGACCTTCAAAAGATCCAAAAGCAGGTCATTCAAGAAAAAGAAGATTTACAGCAGCTCCTTGTTAAAGAACGGGATAAAAGCGGCAGGAAAAAACTTGAGGATGAAAACAATTCCCTTAAGAAAGAACTGTCGCGTTCGTCCGTCAACCTTCAGGCTTCCGAGGCGCAGGTTAAGCAGCTCAAAGAAAGCGATGCACGGCTCCAGGAAGAGTTGAAGAATTTGAGTACAAAGGTTGAAGGGTATAATAAAAACATGTCCCAGGCGGCCAGTAAAAACCGCGCGTTTGAAGAACGGCTTACGACGGTGCCGACAAAATTTGCGGAAATCGCCCGTCAGAACAAAACGCTCGTGAAACAAACGGCGACCATGCATTATAACCTGGGAGTTTTTTATACCAAACAAAAAGAATACTCGCGGGCTCTTTCGGAATTTGAACGCTGTCTTGAACTTACTCCGGATGATGCCTACGCTCATTTCAATATCGGTTATATTTATGCCGAGTATATGGTCAACCGGCAAAAGGCTATTAACCATTTCAGACAGTATCTGCAGTATTGTAAAAAAGATGATAAGGATGCTGATTGGGTTAAAAAGTATATCATCACCTGGCAGACCTGGGATGTTAAACAGCCTCTGGAATAAATACAATGGCTAACGTACAAAGAAGTTTTGTACAGGTAACGTTTGTTCTTTTAGTAATTGTCTCGTTGAACAGGGATGGTTTTTCCCAGACAAACATAACTGTATATAACACAACAGGTTTTGCGTCTGCAGGGAAGAATCAGACTGTTGCCCTGCAAGATCAATCGAATAAAAGTGTCCAATCAGAATCTGTACGCCCTGAAGAAACCCCGCCGCAGTTTGTTGGTGAGTTCTTTGGAATTCAGGTTCCTCTCCAGAATTATCAATTTGTAAAAAATGTCTCCACAGTGTTTGGTTTTAGGGATGCCCAGCCAAAAACCGATCAAGATAAGGAAAATTATTATTGGGATCAGCTGCTCTATTCTTTTGAAGCATTCCGCAGGAATATCGTAATTTCTCAGGAAGAATTAGACAATGAAATTGTCAAACTCCTTGCTGCTGAAAAGGTTAGTTTTGATTTCAAAAAAGACCCCGCTGCTTTTTCCAAATGGCTTCAGGAGCGTACAAACGTAACTCCCGAGATATTTAACAACATGATCCGCCACTTGCTTCAGGTTCAGAAGTTGCGGCAACAGGTGCTTGATTCTTTGAATCCGGTGGTGGATGAGAAGGATGCGCATCAAAAGTTTGTTAATCAGTACAATACCCTGGGAGTTGAATTAGTTGAGTTTGCAACCCAGAAGGAAGCCGATGAATTTTACCGCAAGGCAAAAGCGGATAAGAATTTCTGGGGGATGGAAAAAGAGAAACGTGCAAAAGATTTTAAGCGACCGGGTTTTGTTTCCTGTGAGTTTCTTATTGATATTTGGAAATTCCCTCAAGATGCGACTTTGAAGATGGTGCGCATGAAGCCGGGAGAATATTATAAACCGGAGCCTATTTATAAAGGATTCGCTGTTTTTAAGGTGCTTGAGGGAAAGCCGGCGCAGGAAGCTGAATTCCAGAAGAACAAAAAATCATTTTTTGATCAGGTAAAGATGAGAAAAAAATTTGAGGGTTTGGGTTCATGGTTTGAAGATTTGAAAAAACAAGCACACATAACAGTCTATAAAACAGGAGGAGAGAAATGAGAGTTACAACAAGTATTCTTGCTTTCTTATGTGCGATAGGGCTGGTGTCATCTGCGTTTGCTTTGACCGATAGTTCTGCATCAACAATGGTTTTAGCAGAGAAGGTGAAAGCTGATGCCGAGAAATCGGTTAAAAATATCATGAAAACTCAGATGCTTGAAAATGCCAAGGCAAATCTGGAATCAAAAGAATGGATTGTTTTTGTTTCTCCTACTCTTTCTCAATCGGGGCGTAAGGTTAAAGGCGGAGATTCTGAAAGCCTGACATTTAAAGATGGAAAAGTTGCCGCAAAAAATCTCATTGCCCGCGGTTATCCGGAATCAAATTTTACCCTGAACGTGCAGAATGACGGAACTGCTGTGTGGGAAACCATGCAGGTTAATGAAAAAGAAGGAATAATTTTTCTAAGAGGGGAACTTAAAGATACTGGTATGAAAGGAGTTATCAGTAATCAGCCGATGAAGGGGGAGAAGTCAACTGCTAATTTCTCAACGAACCAGGCTGATGTGACAGGAACTCCTGAACAGCCGGCTGCCGCTGCACCCGTTGTAAAAAAGAAGGGAAAGAAATAAGCTTGAAGAAAGCTTAACTATATGGTATTATTTAATCAGGATTACGATACATATATTTCTTTGAGAATACGAAAAGGCAAACCCGTTGCAAGGCGGGGGCGCAAAGCTATGCGTCCATTATTGATGGATGGGCAGGCTGCCGAATATCTTCGATTACACTTGAATCCCAGGTAGAGCTCTGCCTGGGATTTTTTTTGGTTATGCTTGAAAGTGCCAGGCACAAGGCATATATTGAAAAATAGGGCGGTTTTAGAAAACAAAATGTACCAGGCACGCAGAAATATACTGATAATTAAAAGATGCCAAGAGCACCACGAATTTATATTTCAAATTGTTTATATTATGTCACGGTGAAAGGCAGCGTGGGCGAAAATATTTTTGTTGATGAGAGGGATACCGCAATGTACTTAGATTTATTAAAAAAGTACAAAGAGCAATATGGTTTTAAGCTGTTTAGTTTTGCGCTTATGCCCGCAAGTCTTACGCTTCTCATGGAGCTTACGGAGGGCGAAAAACTCTCTCTTGTTATGCATGATTTAAGCTCTTCCTATACAAAATATTATAATAACCGTTATGCCCGCCGCGGCCATCTTTTCAGAGAACGTTTCAAATCAGTGGTTGTTGAGAAAGACCCGTACTTAGTGCATTTGGTGCGGTACATTCATACCAGCCCGGTCCGTCTCGGTTTCGCTAAAACTCCTACGGAATACTCGTTTACCAGTAATGCTGCTTATCTGTATGATACGGCGACTTCTTCGACGGACGATGTCGCAGCTATTGCGCCGTCTCTTGCCATTGATCTATCGAATGAAGTGCGCGAGGTGATGGATCTTGCCGCAAAGATCTTCCCGGAGAAAAAAGATTACGCTGAACTTATTGCTTCCGTTACCAAGGAAGAGATGAATGCGTTTGCAAAAAATATTACGGGAAAAACCATCCTCGGTTCCAGACGATTTATTGAAACAATCGATGAAGAATTGAAAAAGAAAGAAGCCGAGGATCAGGCACAACAGAAGAAAGAGAGATTAAGCCCGCTGGTGACATTAACGATTTTTATTGTGATCGCCGGTGTGGTGGCAGCGGTGATGTATTATCAGCGCCCGCGCAAAGTTATTGTTATGCAAGAAGTGGAAAAGCGGGTGCTTATTAAAGATTCCTTGAAAGATATCGATGGAACTGAATGGGTAGCAGAGCTTATGCCTGAAAAGGGTGCGCAGACAACGTATCCGCGTTTTGATAAGATCACCTTTAAAAACGGCACTGTGTTCTCTGAGTATCTTATAAGCAGCGGTTTCGTTGCGTCGAATTATTCCACGACAACCCTTCCTGATGGCACCATTGTTTGGGAGACTATGCAGCGGAATTTAAACGGTGAGATTGTTTTCTTAAAAGGTGAAGAAAAAGACGGGAACATGAATGGCGCTTTTCGTAAACAATTTGTCAATGGTAGCCTTGAGGGGGTTTCATTTGTCAGCCCGGGGTATTATAAGATCAAGGAGGCCAAATGAGAAGCCTTTTAGTTTTCTTTGTTTTTATTTTTGTTCTTTTTGCCGGCCAGGGTTTTGCGCAGGACACTAAATTAGGTAAGACTGAAACGGTAAAAGCCAAAAGTGTCGCGCCAATTCATCAGGTTACCTTAAAGCAAGTACAGGGGGAAGTTGCCGGTATTGGGAAAAAATATATTTCGGTCACCTTTGCGCGTGATGCAGCAAGCGGCGCTGAAAGTGAGATCATGATCCCCTTTAACCCGAAGACTGTAAAGCTTGATCATCTGCGTAGTTTGAGCGATCTAGAGCCGGGGGACCAGGTGCGGGTTCAATTTAATGAGGAAATAAAGAAAGATGAAACGCAGGATAAAACAAATTTCGAGGCAAAAGTGATTTCCTTGATCAAAAAAGGTGTGAAGAAACCGGCGCCATCAGAAGAAGATGTTTTAAAAAGTGCAGAGGTTGCTGAAGAACAGCAATAAAACGTATGTGGCTTAAGATCAAAAAACAAAAAGTTTTCTTAATCATGTTCCTGGCAGTGATGCTGCTGGGAGGCATGTTTGTTTATTTGATCAATAGCTCGGAAGCATATCAAGTTAAGCGTGTTATTCACTCCGGATATAAGTTCAATACTACGACAGAAATCGTTACGGTTGATTTGGAAGACCCGACTGGTTCCGGTACTACGCCCGCAGCAGATACGTTGACAGGCGGTATAGATTTAGATCCCTCTAAAAGTTTCGTTGTGGTTACGCAAGCAGCACTTGGTGAAAATAGGTCTATCATGGATCTATTCGGCCTTATTGATGATCCGACCCACTTAGCTTTGGCACATTATCGTGCCAACCCTGCCGTGTATGCTAATTACACAATCGTGGAATTTGCCTCAGGTGTTAATGTAACAAGCGCAATTACCACGATGTCGGAAACGTCGCTTATCAAAAATATAACCATTCCGTCAGTTAATCTTACCCGGGCTTTTGTTCTTTTGTCGGCAAAACATTATTCAAACCTTGTTACCGCTGATGAACGTAACCTTTTTAGCGCATCATTGATCAATAGCAATACTTTGCAGATCCGAAGAGGTACTACGGGTGGAAATACTGGCAACAACGCTGACCTTGTTTATCAAGTTATTGAATTTGACCGGGATGCTAATGTTACCAACGGCACCTTTATTATTCCTCAAGGTGGAGCTGTTTCTCATAACCAGTCGATTACGGTGGGTAATCTAAGCAAGGCTTTTTCTGTTTATACGGTTAAATCGGGTAACGAGACAAAAGCGAATACGACTTCTGATTATAACGGCACCTATAGTACAAATTATATGGGTACTGAAGCGCGTATTATGTTCGATGGAAGGATCGTTAACACATCGACCTTGCAGTTTAATCGCGTGGGAGTTGCCAATATTTCAGCGGATAGATTTTATGTGCCATGGTATGTCGTTGAATTTGCGAATGAAGCGTTTGTGCAAAGCAACAGGACTACACTTGCTTATAGTGCGACTAATACCACAAACACCGCCTCTGTTCCTATTTTTGCAGTGGATAGGACCAGGGCGTTTCAACTTGTTTCAACTTCAGGTGGAAACCAAACAGGGGCGTATTATCGAGCTAATCATGCTGCCCAGAAAGTCGCTGCCGTATTAACCAGTGATACTAACTTGCAATTCATGCGTAATACCTCGAATGCATCGGCAACTATCAGTTCATATGTTGTTGAATTCCCTGCAGTTGATGTGGTTAGCCCCAATGGAGATAATGGTACGGGTGACTATACTGCACCAGAGATTTGGCGAGTGGGTGACACTAAGGAGATTAAATGGAATTGCGCTGATGCGGTGCGAAATCACCCCATGGCAGTTAAAATTAATACGGAAAATGCCAGTGCGATCGGTAGTTATACGTTGTTTATTAATGATACAACTCCTGTTACCGGTTCCTACAATGGAGTCGCCAATAATAATACCTATAACTGGACAATTAATGAGAGTATTGGAGGAACAAATCTCATTGGAAGTCAGCTGCGTATCGCAATCATTGATACAAACGGAACGTATACATCTGCGTACCCGCAAGGGTATTTTGATATTTCAAACGGCCCGTTTGAAATTAAGGGTAATTTAAGTTTAGGCGCTCCTCTTGGTGGTGAGAATTGGACAGTTGGGGAGGATAATAGAAGCGTTACCTGGACCAAAAAAGGTGATTTAAGCGGGAGCACTTTCCGTATCGCGCTTTCCCAAAACGGCGCTTCCGGTCCGTATAATGATGTGGTTACGGGTATTACGCAAGCAAGCGCTTGTTCCGGGGATGCTTGTTCATATGATTGGAATCCTCTTCCTGATTATATAGGTAAAGCATTGCGAGTTAAGGTTTATTGGGCAGGAGATTCAGAGAATGTTACTGGTAACTCCACCGATAATTTTACTATTAAAGGTAAATTGCAATTAACTTCCCCGAATGGCGGAGAAACGTGGTATGCGTCTGAAAATAAAACGGTGACCTGGGATAAATGGGGGAACTGGACGCATACGACTCACGGAGATAATAAGGTAAATATTACGTATAACTTTACTGCCGGCGGCGGCGGTGTTGTTGCCAATAACGTTACCTCAGGAAATACGTCGGGTAGTTATGCCTGGGTAATTCCTACGGCTGCAATTGATCCACTTGTCACCGTGCATATTGAAAGTGTCCAGGATGATCCTGATCTGATTGTTTCTGATGATTCCAACGCGACTCTTGTTATTAATCCCTATATTTCGCTTTCATATCCTGATGCGGCAGTAGTGTGGCAAGTTGGTGAATCGCATCCGGTTAACTGGACGCTGTATGGGGCAATGGCAAGTGTTGATCTCTGGTATACTTTTAATAATGTTTCTTGGACCAAGTTTGCTGATGGAGAAACTGGTACGAATCAAACCTATAGTTGGCTTGTGCCTACGGGAGCAGTCAATGAGTCAGTCACTTTCCGCGCGGCAAATCACACCAGTAGTACAACAGTTCCCGGGACTCCTTTTGGAGATTCTACTATTACTATCGCAATCCGTGGTACGTTAGCAGTAACCAGGCCTGCATCAAGCGATATATTCAGAGTTGGGGCAACGGAAGCGATCAATTGGCAGGCAGTTGGTTTTAAACCCGCGGATAATGTTCGTGTGCGGTTTGCACGGTTCGGTGATTTTGGCGATGTCGCAAACGTTACAACGATTATTGGGTCTGTTTCGGCGATCAGTAATACTACCTCATGGGCAGGTATCCCGGATGTTATAACTCAGGCAGGCGCAGTGCGCGTTGACTGGGTTGAGAATACGTCACTTTATGATGATTCTGATCCGTTTAATGTTAAGGGTGTGATTGATGTGACAGGCCCTAACGGCGGCCAGGCATATTCTGTTGGTAATACTATGCCGATCACCTGGAATGCTACAGGTTCGCTGGGTGCGGTACGTATTAATTATACTGCCAATAATGGATCTGACGGGTATCAGTATTTTATTAATGATACCTGGTCTAATACAACCGGTAATTATACATATAATTGGTTGGTTCCGGCGAGTGCCCAGTTAACCGAGAATATTAAGGTTCAGGTGTATAAGGTTAGCGATGAATTGAATGTTCCTGATTCTTCAACTAGTGTATTGGCGATTCGCGGCGGCCTGGAGTTGACGGCTGCGGATGGCGGAGAGAAGTGGCAGGTTAATACGACGCATCAGATTAATTGGACTCGTACAGGTTCTAATATGGGTGCTGTACAATTGAAGTATTCGACAAATGGCGGAGCCAATTACAATGGTACGATCTCAGCAAGTGAATTGGCCGGCAATGGAACGTTTACCTGGACGGTTCCGGACGTATATTCTGACGATCCTACACTTTTGTATAATCAAATGAAAGTTCGTGTTTATTATAATGATTATACGATGGATAATTCCACAAATAATTTTTATATCACGCCTAAATTTACCATTACTCGTCCAACCGCAATTAGTGTTTTCTCTGTTAATGATACGGAAAATATCACCTGGACCACGGATGGTTCTGTTGATAAGGTGCAGCTATATTATTCTTCGAATGGTTCAGGTGGCCCATGGACGATGATCGATACTGATCCGAATCCCTATCTTAATAATGGTACGTATGCATGGTATCCTATTCCGAATGCTTTGAGTAATAATACGCAGATTAAAGTCGCTAGTTACTATGATAATACTACTGCAGAAGCACAAGACGCTTCGCCTAATTTCCGCATTAAAGGTAAGATAAATCTTGTTGCTCCTGTTTTGAATGAAAACTTAACCGTTGATTATCCGTATCTTATTCAGTGGGATCCGCATGGTACGATTGGGAATTTTAATATTACCTATGCTGATAACGGCGCCCAGTTTAATGATACCGTGGCTACCAATGTCGCGGGTACATCGGTCACCTGGCCAGCGGGTGTTCCGGATAAAATTGGAACCGGAAAGAAAATACGCGTTACCTCAACCCTGTATGATGATGTGTATGTTACATCCCCGGCGTTTAATATCGTAGGCGCTATCCTTTTACAAACACCTAACGGCGGTGAGACGTACAATATTAACGTGACACCGATGAATATTACCTGGAATCCGCACGGTAGTATCGGTATTTTGAATATTACCTATGATTTGAGTTCAGGCGGAGATGGATACACGAACATTATTAACAGCAGTGTGCCCGCTTCGAATGGGTATTATAATTGGAACATACCTGTTGATGTTACGCCTTCACGTAATGTGAAAGTTAAAGTGCAGAGTACGACTCTGAGTTATGTGAATGATACTTCAAATAATACGCTGACCATTTTGGCAGGCATTAGTTTAACTGCGCCGAATCCTCCGAGTGTTGGCAGTGCCTTGATCGTAGGAGATACCTATAATATTACCTGGACGAAATATGGCAACGTTCCGAAGTTCCATGTTTATGCTTCATACAATAATAAGGGAGCTTGGTCAAAGATCGGGGATAATATTACGGATACCTTCTTGAATTGGGAGGTTCCGAATCAAATTAAATCCTCAGCGCAATTATTTATTCGTGTAGAAGACGCTTCAAATTCTGATGCTAATTCTACGAATACCAATGCCTCAGCTATTAAAGGCGCTATTCAACTTATTCAGCCTGATGGTGGTGAACATTGGCTTAAGGGTACTACGCAGCAAATTCGCTGGAAGCCAACAGGAACGTATCCGGGTACGGTGAATATTTCGTATTCTATCGATAATGGAGGGAATTGGACTTCTATTGCAACACCTTCAGTTGGTGCTGATAACGTTACCCAGACACAAAACTGGACAATACCTGATTTCATGAGTACGAATTGTTTGGTTAAAGTTGAGACAATGACTGGTGCACCGGCCATTGATGTAAGCGATACTTCAAATGATACATTCTGGATCTCCGGGTCTGTTTCTGTTGTGCAGCCTGATGGAGGCGATCTTTGGTATGTGGGTACCAATAATACCATTCGTTGGTATTCTGTTGGCACCGTAACACCGGTAAAAATAGAGTATTCAGTTGATAATGGCGGTAACTGGACAACGATTAACAACACGGTTACTGGAACAGACGGGTTTAATGATTACAATTGGTCGGTTCCTGCGGCATTAAAGAGCGATCATTCTCTTGTCCGTGTATCGGATAACCGCACACAATTTATTAATGATGTAACAGACACGTCAGCCGCTATTTTCTCGATACGTCCGACGCTTACGATATCTCAACCGATCTTAAATCAAAATGTAACCGCCAATACCGATAATACGCCAATTCGCTGGTCATATACAGGAAGCGGTATTAGTCGCGTTAATGTTGAGTATTCCATTAACGGTGGAGTTAATTGGACAACCATTGAGAATAACGTGATGGTTGAAAATGGCACGAGCTATATTTGGCCGCAAGTACCGACCTTGACTTCGACAGACGCGCGCGTGCGTGTTTACGACGTTGAAGTAGCAAAAGCAAATATAACGGCATCCTCACCGAAATTCTATATAATCGGAAATTTACAATTAACCGCGCCGAATGGCGGGCAGAATTATCCGGTTGGTTCAACGCAATACATTACATGGACGTCTGCTGCGGTAAGTCTTGTTAACGCATCATATTCTTTGAATAACGGAGGTTTATGGACACCTATTGGTCAGGTTGCTGCGGCAAACGCCACAATACCGTGGCCGATCGATAATAGTACGCAAGTTTCTACGCAGGCGTTAGTTAAAATTGAAGATGCCTTTAATTCCGATGTTGTGTATGATATTTCAGCCGCAACGTTTAATGTGAATGCGGTTTTCAATATTACGCATCCTGAAAACGGCGATATTGTTATTGCCGAAGATCCCTATAACATTACCTGGACCAAAGCCGGCCTTGGCGTTACCAATGTTACGCTTGAATATTCCGTTGATAATGGCGGTAATTGGAGTTCTGTAATTACCGGTGGTGATCAAACCGCGCCGAACACGGGTACATATTTCTGGGCATCGGTGCCCGGCTCAACGTTATCAACGTTGTGCAAGGTGCGTATTAAAGATTTTGGCAATGCCAACGCAACAGATACCGGCGCAAGTGTTTTTGACCTGCGCGGACAGATTACCGTTACCGCACCTACCGGAGATGACAGCTGGCAGATCGGTCAATTACAGAATATTACCTGGACCAAGAAAGGCAATATCCCGACTGTTGATATTTACTATACCTATAATAACGGCACCAACTGGACCTCGCTTGCTTCGGCAGAGACCGCTTCTAATTTAAGCTGGCAGTGGAATATTACGCCTGCAACACAAACAACTACGCAGGGTGTTATTAAAATCGCAGATTCCGGCAATCCGACGATCGTCTTTGATGTTTCGGAAGAGCTTTTTGAAATCAAGGGAAGCATCAATCTTACAGCTCCTACAGCGCCGGCAACCGTTCTTACCTATGACAATTTAAGCGCATATAATATTACCTGGACCAAGTATGGCGCAATTTCTAATGTTCGGATTAAATATTCCATAAATGGCGGTACGAATTACCCGTATATTATCAGTAATTCAACCGGAGCTAGTTCCAGCCCATATTCTTGGCCCATTCCTGATGCAATAGGCGCGAATCTGAAAGTGAATATCAGCGATATTGATAATCCGACTGTTTATAATGAATCGGCGAATGCTTTTGCAATTAAAGGAAGCATTCACTTGATACAACCCAATGGTGGCGAGTCATTGGTAAAGGGTGCCACTCAACAGATCCAATGGAAGCCGACCGGTACATATCCGGGTAATGTAACGCTGCAATATTCTAATGATTCAGGTGTGAGTTGGATTGATATCGGCTCACAAGCCGCAGGCGCTGATAACGTAACACAGGCGCAAAACTGGACTGTACCTGATGACATTAGTAGCGGTGTTTTGGTCAAAGTTTCAACATCAGTTGGCAGCGCGCTGGTTGATGTTAATGATACATCGAATGCAACACTTAAGATCCGCGGTAGCGTGCAAGTGACACAGCCTGATGGCGGTGAAATTTGGTATGTAACAGATACGAACCGTCAAATTCGATGGTATGCCACTGGTACCGTTAATCCGGCTAAGATCGAGTATTCTGTGGATAATGGCGGCAACTGGACAGTTATTAATAACACGTTTGTAGGCGTTGAAGGTTTGAATATTTTTAACTGGACATCTATCCCGAATAGTTTAAAGAGTGATACCTGTTTGATCCGCGTTTCCGACAATCGTACTGCTTTTGTTTCTGAAACAACCGATGTTTCGAATGCAACATTTTCGATCAGGCCGACGCTTAATTTAACCGAGCCTATTTTGAACCAAAACGTTGTTGCCAATACCGATAATACGCCGATCCGTTGGACATATCAAGGAAGCGGTATTAGTCGTATTAATGTGGAATATTCCACGAATGGCGGAGTGAACTGGACAACGGTTGAAAATAACGTGATGGTTGAAAATGGCACGACGTATGTTTGGCCGCAAGTGCCTACGACAACTTCAGTTGACGCGCGTATCCGGATTTATGATGTTGAAACCTCAAAAGCAAATGTAACCTCAGTATCCTCGAAATTCAATATTATTGGTAACTTAGTTCTAACTGCGCCCAATGGCGGGCAAAATTATCCGGTAGGATCCACGCAGTATATTACCTGGACTTCATATGCGGTTAGTCTTGTGAATGCCTCGTATTCCTTAAATAACGGCTCTGACTGGACAGCGATTGGACAAGTTGCTGCGGCAAACGCTACCATCCCATGGCCGATTGAAAATAATACGTTAGTTTCAACACAAGCGTTAGTAAAGATCGAAGATGCCTTCAATCCAACAGTTGTTAACGATGTATCGACCGCAACGTTTAATGTGAACGCGGTTTTCAACATCACCCATCCTGAAAACGGCGATATTGTGATTGCGGAGGATCCCTATAACATTACCTGGACCAAAGCCGGTCTTGGTGTTAGCAATGTTACGTTGCAATATTCAACTGATATGGGCGGTAACTGGACTACTATTGTAACCAACGGCTCGAATACCGGAACATATTATTGGAGCTCAGTCCCGGGGACTGTTTTATCAACATTAGGTAAGGTGCGTATTTTTGATACGAACAACGCAAACGCCAATGATACCGGTGCGGGTGTTTTTGATCTGCGTGGCAGCGTAACAGTTACTGATCCTGACGGAGCAGAGAGCTGGCAGATCGGGCAAACCAATAATATTACCTGGACGAAAAAAGGAAATATTCTTAACGTAGATATTTCCTATTCACAGAATAATGGCACAAATTGGACATCGCTTATCGCGGGTGTTGCAGCTTCAAACCTTACATGGCCATGGAATATTTCGACCAGTACTAATACAACAACCAACGGTCTTGTAAAAATTGCCGATTCATCGAACCCCTCGATTGTTTTTGATACTTCCGATGCTGTTTTTGAAGTCAAGGGTAGTGTGGGTTTAACTGCGCCTACTGCTCCGGCAACAGTGCTTACCTATGATAATTTAAGCGCGTACAATGTTACCTGGACGAAGTATGGCGGTATTGCGAATGTGCGGGTGAAATATTCGATCAATGGAGGCACAACATATCCATATACGATCATTAATTCAACTCCGGCTGCTAACAGCCCTGTTTCCTGGACTATTCCTGATTCAATTGGCGTAAATTTAAAAGTGAATGTGAGCGATGTTGATAACCCGACAGTTTATAATGAGTCTGCCAATGCTTTTGCGATCAAGGGAAGTATGCATGTGGTGCAGCCTAATGGAGGCCAGTCACTTACCAGGGGCACTCTGTATGAAATTCAGTGGAAGCCAACCGGAAGCTATCCCGGTACGGTTACCTTGCAATATTCAAATGATTCAGGCTTAAGCTGGATCGATATCGCAACACCTGATGCCGGTGCTGATAATATTACGCAGGCATATAACTGGACTATCCCGAATGATATCAGTTCAACTGTTTTAGTAAAAGTTTCTACATCTGTCGGGAATTCGGCAATTGATGTTAATGATACGTCAAATGCAACGTTAAAAATTAAAGGTAATGTCCAGGTTACTCAGCCTGATGGCGGTGAAACCTGGCTTGTAACGGATACAAACCGTCAGATCAAGTGGTATGCGACCGGTACCGTTACTCCAGTTAAGATCGAATATTCGGTGGATAACGGAGGCAACTGGTCTGTTATTAATGACAGTTTTACCGGTGTAGAAGGGGTTAATACCTATAATTGGACTCCGTTACCTGATAGTTTAAAGAGTGACCACTGTCTTATTAAAGTTACGGATAATCGCACTGCGTTTATATCTGAAGTTACCGATGTCTCTAACGCGACATTTGCCATTAAACCGACCCTTACCATAACTGCTCCTGCGTTGAACGATAATATTACGGCGAACTCAGAGAATACTACTGCGGTGCGTTGGACGTATACCGGCACAGGAATAACAAAGGTTAATATTGAATATTCGACAAATGGCGGTGTTAATTGGACGACTTTGGAAAATAATGTCAATGTAGAAAACGGTTCATTCTATGTTTGGCCGCAGGTGCCGACTACGACTTCAGCTGACGCGCGTATCCGTATTTATGATATTGAGACAGGTAAGGCGAATGTAACAGCAACGAGTTCCCGGTTTAATATCATCGGTAACTTGGTGTTAACCTCACCAAACGGCGGCCAGCGCTTCCCGGTTGGTTCAACGCAATATATTACATGGACATCCGCGGCGGTCAGTCTTGTGAACGCGTCGTATTCACTCAATAATGGATCGAGTTGGAGTGATATTGGTCAGGTTGCCGCAGCAAATGCCACGATCCCATGGCCGATTGAAAATAATACACAGGTTTCAAAGACAGCGTTAGTCAGGATTGAAGATGCATTTAACCCGGGTGCTGTTTATGATATATCGACAGCTACGTTTGAGGTTGTAGCTGTCTTTAATATTACGCATCCGGAAAATGGCGATATTGTTATTGCCGAAGATCCGTATAACATTACCTGGACTAAAGCAGGTCTTGGGGTCAGTAATGTTACGCTTCAGTATTCAACCGATCAGGGAGAGAATTGGACCGCTGTTGTTACGGCAGGTGATGGGACGGTGCCGAATACCGGTACATATTATTGGGCGGCAGTCCCAGGAACAACTCTTTCAGAATATAGTAAAGTACGTGTTATAGATCCTAATAACGAAGCGGCAAATAATACGGGTGCAGGCTTCTTTGATCTGCGTGGTGCAATTACCGTTACTGCGCCTGACGGCGGGCAGAGCTGGCAGATCGGTGATATACGTAATATTACCTGGACCAAGAAAGGTAACTTTGCAAACGTTGATATTTATTACTCCCAAAATAATGGAACGAACTGGACATCGTTGATCTCTGGTGTGCCGGCGTCAAATTTAACCTGGCCATGGAATATTTCTACATCCACGAATACGACCGTGCAGGGCCTTGTGAAGGTGGCGGATTCTTCTAATCCAACGATAGTTTTTGATAGTTCGAATTCGGTTTTTGAAATAAAGGGAAGCATATTCATTAACCAGCCGAATGACGCGGGCATCGTCCTTACCTATGATAATCAAAGTGCTACGAATATTACCTGGGATCGCTACGGTGGTATTGCTAACGTTAAAATTAAATATTCTTTAAACGGCGGCACGAGCTATCCGTATACGATTATCAATTCAACGCCTGGCGGCAATAGCCCATTCTCCTGGACAATCCCTGATGCTATTGGTTCGACTCTGAAGGTAAATATTTCCGATATTGATAATCCATCAGTGTTTAGCGCTTCCAATAATAGCTTTGCCATTAAAGGGGCTATTCAGCTTGTTGCTCCGAATGGCGGAGAAGTTTGGGTCAAAGGTACCACGCAACAGATTAAGTGGAAGCCGACTGGTACGTACCCGGGTAATGTTTTGCTGCAATATTCCAATGATTCAGGCTCTACATGGACAAATATTTCTCAAGCTTTGGCAGGAGCGGATAATGTAACTCAGATTTATAATTGGAGTATTCCCGATGATTTAAATCCGACATCAATGGTAAAGGTTTTAACATTGGTAGGGGATCCTAACGTTGATGTTAATGACACATCGAATGCAACATTTAAGATAACCGGTCAGGTATCAGTTACGCAGCCTGATGGCGGAGAACTTTGGTATGTCGGAGATACGAACCGTCAAGTTACTTGGTATGCTACCGGCACGGTTAATCCGGTGAAGATTGAATATTCGGTTGATAACGGAGGTAATTGGACGGTTCTTAATAATACGTTTGTCGGCGTCGAAGGAGTGAATACCTATAACTGGACACCGATACCGGATACGTTAAAGAGCGATCACTGTCTTATCAAAGTTTCCGATAATAGGACGGCGTTTACTAATGAAGTTACCGATACATCCAATGCAACGTTTGGTATACGCCCAATCATTACTATTTCGGAACCGACACTTGATGCGAATATAACCGCTAATACCGAGAATACGTCAGCGATACGCTGGAACTATACCGGTACTGCCATTAGCCGTGTAAATATCGAATATACGAGTAACGGAGGTGTTAATTGGACGACAGTCGAGAATAATGTTTTGGCTAATAACGGTTCTTTCTACGTTTGGCCGCTTGTTCCGACTTTAACGAGCGCAGATGCCCGTGTAAAAGTCTATGATGTGGAAACCGGCAAAGCGAACGTTACGGCAACCAGTTCGCGTTTTAACATCGTTGGTAATTTGCATTTAACATCACCGAATGGCGGACAGAATTGGCCGGTTGGCACTACTCAATATATTACCTGGACCTCGTCTGCAGTAAGTTTGGTGAACGCGTCATATTCGTTAAATAACGGTTCAACCTGGACTGCGATTGGTCAGGTTGCCGCTGCTAACGCGACTATTCCTTGGCCGATTGATAATGCAACGTCAGTTTCCAATGCCGCAAAGATTAAGATAGAGGATGGTTTGAATCCGAACGTCGTCCAAAGCATTTCTACTAACACGTTTGCGGTTTTACCTGTATTCAATATTACGCATCCGGAAAATGG